>Ga0272444_10000390_pt1 | contig 48110 bp, 42 predicted proteins | sample SSMForm13_FD_201033 | JGI IMG/M metagenome (GOLD analysis project Ga0272444, IMG submission 201033) | Marine sediment archaeal communities from Little Sippewissett salt marsh, Falmouth, MA, United States - SSM-Form-13 | ecosystem: Environmental > Aquatic > Marine > Wetlands > Sediment ... | reverse complement strand
TAGCCAGTCGTGCGCGGTCGACCAGATCGAAGAAATCGGAGCCGTCCTGCTCATGCTCGCAACAGGCGGTGTTGAGCAAGAAAAGAATGTCTTTGGCCGATTCCAGATGGCTGAGTTTCAAAATGGCAAAAGGATTGGTGTAGGGCAGCTGCGGCACGATGGCGATGTAACCCCAGGTCGCCAGCCGTTCGCCGTACTGGCGCACCGTGGCGCGGGTGCCGGAAAAGCCGTGTGAAACGACGACCAACGGAAAAGGCGCAGCGTCGGTCGCCGGGGAAGAACCGTCAGTCGAGGGATAAATGATATTTGCCTCGATTTCACGATCGCGCTCGGCATCGATAAAAGTGCGTTCAATCGAAAAGATCTGATACGGCCCGTTGCCGTCGGCAGGCAGGCCGGGGTCGCTCATGTTAATGGTTTCTGCGTTGACGTCGCAGCATGGTGTGTACGGATGCGGCGCGTCGTCGTCGTCATCATCCGTCACATCATCGTCTGCCACGTCGTTGTTGTCGTCATCGTCGGCAGCGTCATCGTCAGAAATGTCGTCATCTGCCACGTCGTTATCGTCGTTGTCATCGTCATCGTCTCCGCCGCTGCAGGAAAAAGCGAAAAGCAGGGCAAAGAGTAGAATCAAAATCAGCCGTGATGATTTCATGGTCTTGCTCCGTTAATTTTTTCTTATGTCGATTATGCAACACCGCTGTAGGTTTTGCCAAGAGAAAGCGTTGTCATCGGATCCTGGCCGTTACCGTCGACTTGCTTGACCTCCGCTAGGTAGAGCCAGTGATCGCCGGCGTCGATGCGTTCGATTATCGTGCAATGCAGCGAGGCCGCACAGTCGCTAAGAACAGGTTGGCCGGAGTTGTTGTCGACCACATTGATGCCGGTGAATTTTTTATCGCGCTCGTCGCCCTTGAGTTTGAATAGCGGAACCAGATCGGTCTGGTCGTTGCGCAACAGATTGACTACGAAGGCGCCGGCGTCGTCGATCAGTTTTACGCTGTACCTGTTTTTTCGAATCGCTACCACCAATCGCGGAGGCTCGGCGCTGACCGGGGTAAACCATGAAACGATCAGCCCGTTACGTTCGTCGCCGTTACTGATCGTCAATGCGGCGATCGGCCCGGGAATTTTCCATAAGGCCGATAAGAGCGGATTAACCGAAGACATATTTTTCTCCTTGCGGTACGCAGGTTGCGTTACCACAAGATGCAAACTCCGGAGCCCTACGTCAAGGATGAATCAATCTTCGCCGTTTTCCCAACTCAGACGGTAGTTACGGCCGGTGACGATATCGTCGGGTACGACGGGCACATCGCCGCTTTCCGGCAGCGCAACCTTCATCGGGCAGGCGTCGAGGATGTCTTGCTGAATGTCGACGCCGGGCATCACTTCAACCAGCTCCATGCCGCGTTGGGTCAGGTGAAATACGCCGATGTTGGTGATGTAGTAAACGTTCTGGCCGCGCTCGACTGCTTTTTTCCCATTAAAAGTGATTTCGTCGACCTTTTCTTTGAACTTGTGCTCGCCGGTTTTGAGCACTTTTAGTTTTCCGTTCTCGATGGTCATTTTGCTGTGCGCCATCCAGGAACCGACGAAGAAAACGGTTTTTGCGTAGTGGGTCAGGTCGGGGAAGCCACCCGCGCCGACATAGTTGATTGCCCCTTCGCCGCGCTTGGAGACGTTGACGTTGCCGTCGGAGTCGGCTTCCAGCAGGCCGAGAATGGTGACGTCGAGGCTCTTCTCCGCGCGGTGGAAAACCTGGGCGGAGGTGATGATTTCCTTGGGATTGACCGCCGCGCCGAAGAAGATACCGGGAGCGGGGATGCCGCCGACCACACCGGTTTCAGTGAAGAAGGTGATGTCTTCGTACAAACCGCCTTCGTAAACCAACCGGCAGACTTCCTCGGGCAAGCCGACGCCGATGTTGACCAAGGCACCTTTCTGCGCCGCTTTGATGAACATATGCGCCGCCAGACGCGAAACGGCGTCATCGGCCAGGCCGCGCACGGGTGTGATTTTGAGCACGTTGTTGGCGAATTTCAGTTTTTCAACCGATTCGTGCATGTCTTCGTTGCCTTCGACGGTGAACATCGGCCAATAGCGGCGCTGAGGCACCGAGCCGGTCTGTTCGCTGCGCGGATTGAGCACGATGTAATCGACCTTGTCGGCGGGCAGAAAGATTTTACTTTCATCTTTCGACACGATGTCGGAGACGCTGGCGATGACCAGGCCGCCGTTACGCTTGGCCGCCAGGCTGCCTTCGTAGCATTCGGTGACCATGCAGGCGTTGTCTTTGTACAGATTGCCTTCTTCGTCGGCGTAGGGAATGACGAAAACCGAAACGTCGATCGGCGGCACATGGTAGCGTAGCTTGTTGCCGGCCGGAGCGACGAAGTTGGTTTCGACGCCGGGTAGAATCGGCGAGCCGCGACCGACGCGGGGATCGAGGAAGGTGCCGACGCCGACCTCGGAGAGAATATGATCGTGTCCGTTGGCCTGGGCTTCGAAAAGGAAGGTTTCGATACCTTGAGGCAAAGCGTGGATTTCGCACTGTCCCTGATCGGCCAGGTGCAAAAACGCTTTGACGGTTTCCACGTGTCCGCCGATCCAACGCGTTACCAACCCCGGCAGCGCCATTTCTTCCATCGTTCCGGGTACGCGCCCGCGTCCGCCCTGGGCGCCGACGGTGATCCAGGTCAGATCGCGCGGGTAGGAGGTGCGTTCGTATTGTTCGCGGATTGCCCAGAAGAAAATCGAACAGCGCGTATTCCCGGCCATTCCTGACGACAACACGGTGGCCCCGTCGGGGATTTTCATCGCTGCTTCGCGGGCGGAAATGAACTTCGGATTTTTCGGCTTACGCGGACGGTAATCAATGTCGCGTTTGTTCCAGGTGAAACGCCAATGGAGGATGTGCAGCAGCAGCCGGGCTTGGGTCAGCGTGTTCATGATCTCTCCTTTTCGCGCGTTCAACATGAGCGAGGTGGACGAACCGGGCCGAGAACAACGGGTTGTAAAGCAATGCGGAAGACGAATCAAAGGAAAATAAACGCCATATGCCGGATAGCGGAAAAATGGAAAGCAGAATGTGCGCAGCGTTTTTCATCATACAACTCGAACTTGCTGCCAACAGTCGGGTTCCGCGGAAACCGCCGCATTTTTAAGTCTTTTTCAGGGAATATTCAAGCGAAAAAGGAGAGTATGCCAGTAAGAGATAAACTCAGTACTTGAATTTCATGCCCGAAAGCACACGCCAAGCCGGATCCGGTGATTCCAGGAAGCCGTTCCCCGGATCTTCGTCGTCGCCGGTGCCCATAAAATAGTTGCCGGGCTGGAAGTAGTCGCCTTCCAGCGTACAGGCAATGTGCCGATCGAGCTGGTAATCGATCCAGAAGTCGACTTCCGTGCCGTAATAGCTGCCGGCGTTTTCCGCGATGTCTTTATAATCGACACCGGCGGCGGGCAATTGCGGCCGGTCGTATTGAGCAGCCAAGGCTGCGACTTGCACGTTGAACGCCAGGGCTGAAATCGGTCTGTACTGGCCATAGATTTTCGCGCCGAGTAAGCCGCTGCCTTGAGCTGCAGGCGATTCGAACCCTTCGGCGACGTTGACCGGTGCGCCGTCATAGAAGAAGCGGGAAAAGCCGAAGTCGGCGTTGATATCGAGATAGCCGTTGTAGACATCGGCTTCCGGGTCGCCATCGTGACCGGAAACCACAGCGCCGGCCGCGCCCACCATCCAAGATCGACCGAGATAGCGCACGTCGAGTTGGGCCAGGTAGCCCATCGCCTGCTCGATTTGAAGGTCCAATGATTCATGCGGATCAAGCGTGCCGAAGTTGAAGATGGTGTTGAAATCGAAGATGAACCAACCCAAGCGTCGCGACAGTTTGAGGCCGGTCCAGTACAGTTGCGCGCGCGACATCGATGCCTGGTCGGCACTTGAGGCGCCGAGCAGGTAAGGGCCGATTCCGCTGCCGCCGCCGCGGCACAATTCGGGCGGGGAATTGTTGGCGCCGGCGGTTCGATCGCGAATGGTCAGCGAGCTGAAATACAGCGATCCGTCGAAGAGGGTGTTTTGGGGAAAGTCGTAAGTCGCATTGGCGTAGATGTCTTCAATCTCCTGGGCTTCGCTGGTGTCGATAACCGCCGCAGCCAGTGAAATTGCGCCAAAAGCATCAAACTTGGAATAAAGCTTGATTCCTTCGGCGTCGGGATCGCCGACAACCAGGCCATCGGGAGTTGAAAAACCTTGCCGACCCAAGGTGAAACCAAGAAGACAATGGTCTTTGAACGGGTATTCCGATTGCAGGTAGAAGTATTTAATGCGGAGCTCGCCGGTGCCGCTGGCGGAATTGTTAACGCGAAAATCGCCGAATCCCTGCTCGCGGCCGAATTCCGGATTGACCTCGAGCGCGAAGTGGCTGCTCAGATACTGATTCAAGGCGCCGTGCAGGAAGATGCGAAAACGTGATTCCACAAGTTGGCGTATTTCCTCGTTCTCGATTTCGTCGTTGAAGTTGCCGGTATCGGCGGTCAACGTATTACCGAACACGCCGCTGGAGACGGCCCAGTTTTCCTGGTGCACGAAATACGCATGCATGTACATATTGGCGCTGAGCGACGGGTAGGCTTCTTCCTGGGCATTTTCTTGAGCCCATGCCGGTATGGCCAGCACCGCCAACAACAGACAAATCAATCCGATGCGTTTCATGGCTGCACCTCCTGTTGCCAGCCGGTTCCGTCGAAATAGAGATTTTCCCATCTTTTCAGCGAGCCATCGTCTCGCAGCTCCTGCAAAGCGACATTGAGCCAATTCAGAAAATCGGGGTCGCCCTGGCGAATGGCGATGGCCAAACGCTCGTAGGTAGCTCGGCCGGCCACAACAACGAAACGAGATTTATTTGGGTGGGTGGCCGCATAATAACGCAAGAACGGATCTTCATGGATAAAGGCATCCAATTCGCCACTGTTCAGCTTATCGATTGCATCGTCGAGCGAGTCGCACTCGTTAATTTTCGGGAAGAACGTTTTCGCTTTGTCAAAAACGGTCGTGTTCTTTTTTGCGCCGACATTCAGCTTCGGCAGTTTTTGCATATCGAATAAATTGTGAATCGTCATGGGCTGTCGAAGTCCTTCGGCAACGGTTTCCGGAATCCTTGCCCGCGAAAGTAAAGCGCCCAGGGTGGCAACATAGTAGGGCTCGGTAAAGGCGACGGAACGTGCGCGTTCGGAACTGACGGTCAGTCCGGCAATGGCGATGTCGATTTCACCGTTGTTGAGCAAATTGGCGACATCGGCCGGGTGTACCCGAAGCGGGGCGACGTCAGTGTCGAAATCGAGGCCAAGTTTGTCGACCAACGCTTTGGCGAGTGCGACGTCGAACCCATCCAGTGGGTCGTTTTGCCATCGACAAAAAGGTTCGTAATCGGCATTAAAGCCGATTTTCAATTTCCCCTCGTTTTTAATTTTGTTGAAGTAGGGCGATGACCCGGCGAGGGCGATCGTTGCCAGCACCAGTGTCGTCGCGATCAGCAAAGCGAGAAAAAGCCATAAAAATCGGTTCTTTTTCATGCGATATTTCCCCATGGATCGGATTGGTTTGAAAGCATCATATCAACCTGAGCCGATATTTCAATTTGACATTCATCTTTTTGTTGGCAAAGACGGCAAAATTAGGCATGGACAAGCGCCCCGGCAAACAATATAAAAATGATCAATGGGATGTTAGCAAATCATTAGCCGAAGAGACGAGTGATTGTTCCGGAGCGGAAGAACAAGGCGAGCATGATGTGCTAATAACGTGTTTTTTTCGGTGCGGGTGAGATCAAGGAAAGTTGATTAGGATGAGTCGATTTTTATTGACTCCCTAAGAAAACGGAGCAATATACATCAACTTAAATCAGCCATAAACAGGTTGAGACAATGCAAGAAGTGATCATCCTTGTTGGAATTGTGGTGCTGTTGGCTGTGATCGGTGCAATCGAAATACTTGTTCACCGCCGGCATGTCAACGCGATTCCCGTACGCATTCACGTTAACGGCACGCGCGGTAAATCAAGCGTGACGCGGCTGATTGCCGCGGGTCTGCGCGCAGGCGGAAAAGTGACCTGCGCAAAGACGACTGGTACGCTGGCACGGATGATTCTACCCGACGGCCGCGAGTACCCGGTGTTTCGCCCGGCCCGCGCCAACGTTATCGAGCAGCTTCGTATTTTCCGCACAGCCCATGCGTATAACTCTGAAGTGCTGGTCATCGAATGCATGGCTTTGCAGCCGTATCTGCAGGTGCTGTCCGAAATGAAATTGGTGCGGGCGACGCATGGAGTGATTACCAATGCACGCGCCGACCACCTTGACGTGATGGGCCCCGAAGAAGAAGACGTGGCCCGCGCGTTAGCTGGGATGGTCCCGAAGGGCCAAGTGCTATACACCGCCGAGCAACGTCATCTGGATATCATTCAACAAGCAACGCAGGATCGTAAGTCGGAATTGATTGCCACCAATGAAAAAGATGTAGCGGCGATCACCGAGGATGATCTGGCCGGATTTTCCTACGTCGAGCACGCCGAAAATGTTGCTTTGGCGCTGAAGATCTGCGCCGACGTCGGGGTGGATCGCGAAACGGCGCTGCGCGGCATGTGGGAAGCTTCTCCCGATCCAGGTGTGATGGCCGCGCATGAAATTCAATTTTTCGGTCGCCAGATCTTCTTCGTCAATGGTTTCGCGGCCAACGATCCGGAATCGACGGAACGTATTTGGCAAATGGCGTTGGATCGTTACCCAAATGTGCAAAAGCGCATCGCTATCTTTAATTGCCGCGCTGATCGTCCCGATCGTTCGCAGCAATTGGCGCGCGCCTGTGTCGATTGGCCGGCAGCTGATCATTACATGTTGATCGGCACCGGCACGTATATCTTCGCCCGCGCTTCAACCCGGGCGGGGTTGGACAGCCGCAAACTCTACTTTGCCGAGGATCGCCGCGAAGACGAAATTTTCGAAGCGGTCGTCGGCCTTGTCGGTAAGTCGGCGCTGGTTATGGGCATGGGAAACATCGGCGGTCAGGGACTGGATCTGGCGCAATATTTCAGCAACCGTAGCGTATTGAAGGAGTCGGCATGATCGATCTGTTGTCGTTATCGATCGGCATCGGCCTGGCGGTCAGTCTGCTGTTTTCCGAGATGTTCGGTCTCGCCGCCGGCGGCATGGTGGTGCCGGGGTACATCGCTTTGAGCCTGGGCAATCCGCTCGACGTACTGCTGACGCTTTTGGCCGGGTTTCTCACTTTCGTAATTGTTCACTCGTTGTCGACGATCATCATCATTTACGGCAAACGCCGTACGGTGATGATGATTTTGGTCGGCTATTTGATCGGCGCATTGGTGCGCAGCCTCTTCGGGCATGTTTTGATCAATGCGCCCGGTATGGAATACACGGTGATCGGCTACATCATCCCGGGCCTGATTGCCATCTGGTTCGATCGGCAGGGCGTGTTCGAAACGGTGAGCGCGCTGATGATCGCTTCGGTCGTGGTCCGCCTGGTGTTGGTCTTGGTGATGGGAGCGGAGTTGCAGGCATTATGAAGAACATCTATTGGCGACCCCGAGGAATTCCGCGCACCGCATTGGTGTTGATCGCCATTTTGGCGTTGTCCGGACTGGCGGCGGTGGAAATTTTTCAGACCCGGCAGATTCAACCCCATTTCCGCGAAAAAATTCGCGCTTCACGCCTGGCCTACGAGGCGATGACCGTGCTCAAACAGGAACGCATCAATCGCCGGGTGCCGATCGATCCGGACGCCGACCCGATCGAAAGCGGGATGGTCGGCGAATTGATGTCGTCGGTCACCAGCAACACCGGCGTGTTGTCGGCCAAACAGACGGCGGTCAACCCGAATTTTGCCGGGGTGGTTGTGCATCTGCTCAAGCGGGCCGACGTGCAGGAGGGCGATTACGTCGGGGTCGGTTTTTCCGGCTCGTTCCCGGCGATCAACGTTTGCGTGTTGGCCGCGTTGGAAACGCTGAAGGTCCAACCGATTATCATTTCCAGCGCCAGCGCTTCGTCGTGGGGAGCGAACATCGAAAAGTTTTTATGGATCGACATGGAAAACACGCTCTACAAGAAAAATCTGATTTCCTTCCGCTCCATCGCCGCGTCCGTCGGTGGTGTCGAAGATCGCGGTCTGGGCATGTCGGATCGCGGTATCCGGTTGTTGAAGCGGGCAATCGATAAAAACGATCTGGTGTTCATCGACCCGGTCGACTACGCGGCCAGCGTCGAGCAACGGATGGCCATTTACCGGGAGAAGTCGGGCGGCGAAATACTTAAAGCCTACATTAACGTCGGCGGTGGTACGACGTCGGTCGGAACCAAGGTCGGCAAACGTCTGTTTCGGCCGGGTTTGAACCGTCGCGCACCGATCGGCGGCGCCTACATGGATTCGGTGATGTCTCGGATGGTATCCGAGGGCGTACCGGTTCTCCACTTTGTGCGCATCGCCACTCTGGCCAAGCGTTACGGTTTGCCGGTGCAGCCGGTAAAAATGCCGCGCGTCGGCGAAGGCAAGATCTTCTACAAGGCCGAATACAACAAGTGGCTCGCCACCGGTGTTCTGGTCGGCATTTTGCTGATCGTGTACATCTTTGTTCGTTCCGATTGGGGTTACAAGATCATGTTTGGCGCCCGGCAAAAGAAAGGGAAAAAACAACCCGAACCCATGGTCTGAGAACCAACAGGAATTCAATCATGAGTGACGTGTTTGGTTTATTGGCCGGCAAGTGGAAAAACCGGAAGGCAGGATTACCGCCGGGAACGCTGACCGTCGATCCGGAAGCGCATACGACTACCGTGCGGGCGTTTGCCTACGGACCGGACAATTTCATCGAGAAGGAAACGCTTGACCTGAACGAAGTCGAGGGATTACTGCATGAGTGGCCGGTGGTTTGGCTCGATGTGGTTGGCCTCGGCGACGTCGAGGTTGTGAGGAAAATCGGTGAATTGTTTCACCTGCATCGGCTGGCGTTGGAAGACGTTACCAACGTTCCGCAACGCCCGAAGATCGAACCCTATGAGGATCACTACTTCAAAGTGATGCGCTTGGTGCAAAAACGCGAGAATCTGTATACCGAGCAGATCAGTCTCTTTTTCGGCAGCAACTTTGTCATCACATTCTGCGAGCGGCCTTCGGAACTGTTGACGCCGGTGCGTGAACGACTGCGTGCCGGGCGTGGACGCATGCGCAGCGGTGCGGATTACCTGGCCTACGTGATCCTGGATCTGGTTATCGACACGTTTTATCCGCTGTTGGAAACGTTCGAGGACGAAATCGACGAGTTGGAAGATCACGTGTTAACCACGCGCTCGCGCACGATCGGCAATGAGATCCACCAGTTGAAAAAGCAGATCATTATTGCCCGCCGCGCCATTGCTCCGTTGCGGGAAGAAATAATCAAGCTGCTCGGTGAAGACGACGAATTGTTACAGGCCGAAACGCAGGTGCACCTGCGCGACTGCCTGGACCATGCGGCGCAGATTTCGGAGCGACTCGAATCGCACCGTGAGGTAACGGCCGGGCTGATGGATTTGCACCTGACGCACGTCAGCAACCGGATGAACGATGTGATGAAGGTGCTGACGCTGATCGCCACCATCTTCATTCCGCTTTCGTTTATCGCCGGCATTTACGGTATGAACTTCGACCCTGCGGCATCTCCGTTGAACATGCCGGAGACGAAATGGTTCTTCGGTTATCCGTTCGCGCTGGCATTGATGGCCGTCGTCGCGATCGTTTTCTTGATTTACTTTCACCGAAAAGGGTGGCTGTCGTCGGATCAGCCCAAGGACGATGACGACGAATAATTAATGATCGTGATCGTGGTGGTCGTGATCGTGGTGGTGATGGTCGATCGCCGTTTTCTTTTTCCCTGCCGCTTTTTCGATGATCCACTCAACCCAGCAATCGATGCCTGCGCCGGTTCGGGCCGACATGCGCATGACGTCTATGTTCGGGTTGGCGTTGCGGATGTTTTGCTCCATCAGGTCCACGTCGGCTTCCAGCGCATCGGCGACGTCGATTTTGTTGATCAAAACCAAATCGGCTTCCTGAAACAGCAGCGGATATTTCTGCGGCTTGTCTTCGCCTTCGGCGACGCTGAGGATGGCGATTTTGTAGTCCTCGCCGATGTCTTCTTCAGCGGGGCAGACCATGTTGCCGACGTTTTCGACGACGATCAGTTCCAATTCGTCCAACGGCAAATCAGCCAACGCTTTTTGCGTGGAAGCCGAGGAAAGGTGACAACTGGTGATGCCGGTGCAGACAGGGGCGACGACCGCGCCGACGGCGTTGAGACGATCGGCGTCGTTGGTGGTGGCGTTGTCGGCCTCGATGACCGCCAGGCGCAGGTTTCGCGCCAGTTTGGGCAGCGCTTTTTCCAGCAGCGTCGTCTTGCCCGACCCGGGCGAACTGATCAGATTGATCATCAACAAACGACGATGCGCCAGGTCGTGGCGGATTTCGTCGGCGATTTGCTGGTCGGCGCTACGCGGATCTTTGTCAACGTGAATCAGATGCATCTTCAACCTCAATCGATGTTACGACTAGCTCTTTCCCCTTGATCATTTCCATCGGCCCGCCGCAGTCGGGGCAAAACAACACGGGGGCGTCGAGCTGACGTTCGATTTGACAGGCCGGACAATAGGCCACCATCGGTTGCACATGCAAGACCAACTCGGCCTGCGCCAGCGGCGTATCGGGGCGGATCATCTCCCAGAACATCTGCATCGATTCGGGAATCAATCCCTGGGTGACGCCGATGGTGACATGCACCGCTTTCACCGGCTCGGTGAGGTGGTTGTCTTCCACCGCTTGCAACGCGGTATCGAAGATCCCCTCGGTGACCGACGCTTCGTGCATCAGCAGATCCTGGGCAGCCCGGCTTCGATCGGCATTTCCACTACGCGGCGGGTGCCGATGCCGGTTTCCAACACGACGCGGCCGCGGCGCGGCGCGGCTTCCACCTTGCCGATGACGGCGGCGTCTTGGCCGTAGGTTTGTTGGCGAACGGCTTCAAGCGTGGCGTCGACCGCTGCCGGATCGACGAAGATCAGGCACTTGCCTTCGTTGGCGATGGGTAGCGGATCGAGTCCGAGTACGTCGAAAAACGAAGCCACTTCCGTTTTGAGCGGCAGGGCGTTTTCCTCGATCACCAATTGCAGGCCGGTATCCTGCGCAAATTCGTTCAGCGTCGCCGCCAGGCCGCCGCGGGTCGGATCACGCAAGGCGTGAAGGTTTTCGCCCGCCGCCAGCGCCGCCGCTTCGACCACATCCCACAACGGGGCGCAATCGCTGAGCAGCGTCTGCGAGAAACCCAGGTTTTCGCGGGCGTTGAGGATGGCCGCTCCATGATCGCCGACGGTGCCCGAGATGATAATCACGTCGCCTTCGCGGATTTGCGCCGGGCCGAGCGGTGCGTAGATTTGCGTGCCGAAGCCGGTGGTGTTGATGAATATTCCGTCGCAGACACCCTTTTCGACGACTTTGGTGTCACCGGTTACGACCTGGCCGCCGACTTCGCGCGCCGATTTACCGATCGATTGCATAATCATGCGTAACTCGTCCATCGGCAAACCTTCTTCGATGATCAGGCCCAGCGAGAAGAACGTCGGTTTTGCGCCCATCATGGCCACATCGTTAATCGTGCCGGCCATCGCCAGCTTGCCGATGTCGCCGCCGGGGAAAAAGCGCGGCGTGATGGTGAACGAATCGGTCGAAACCACCACCGGCGGTTGCAGGTCGGGCAGAACCGCGGCGTCGAGCGTCGTCGCATGGCCGGGCTTGCCGGCGAGGGCGGGGATGATCACCTCGTCCAACAGTTCCTGGGTCAGGCGTCCGCCGAACCCGTGCGCCAATTTGATCAACTCAGACATCTTCACCTTCCGGGTAGAGATAGTGTGCGCGACACGTGCCTTCGCCGCCGACCATGCATGGCCCCTGCGGATTTTCCGGCGTACAGACCTTGCGGAAAAGAGCGCAGTCGCTGGGCTGCCTGCGGCCGAGCATGATCAAATGGCAACTGCAACCGGGCATGATGTCCTCGGCCGGTTGCTCGTCGATGCCGAGCCGGGCAAGAGCGTCGTGGCGTGCGTATCGTTCGTTCGGCACGAGCGCCGTGCCGGGCAGGGTGCCGATACCGCGCCAGTCGCCGTCGGCAACGACGAAGGCTTTGTGCATCGCTTCTTGCGCTTTGAGATTGCCTTCATCTTTGACAGCGCGCGGATAGCAATTGACCACGTCCGGTTTGTCTTCCTTGAGTTGTCGTGCCAGCGAGAGAACTCCCGCGAGAATATCGACCGGTTCGAAGCCGGCCACGGCGGCGGCCAGGCCGAAGCGCTCGGGCAGATAGCGGTAAGCGACCGAACCGGTGATCACCGAAGCATGCCCCGGCAGCAGGTAGCCGTCGATTTCGCTGTCTTCCATCCCGGCGATCGCCTCGACGGCGGCGGGCACGTAACGATGACTGGTGTACAGCAGCAGGTTGTCCGGCAGCGGCCGCAGCAAAATGCTGGCGACGGCGGCGGCAGTCGTTTCGAAACCGATGCTGAAAAAGACAACGTTGCGATCCGGATTCTCCTTGGCGATGCGCAATGCTTCACGCGGTCCATAGATGATGCGTACGTCGGCGCCCCGGCCGCGCGCGCCGAGCAGATGTCCGTCGGCGATGGGCACGCGAACCATGTCGCCGTAGGTGCAGAGAATCGGATGCGATTCATGCAACGCCAGTTTGATCGCAGTGGCGATGGCGGCGGCGGGGGTGATGCACACCGGGCAGCCGGGTCCGGCGATCAGAGCGATGTTTTCGGGCAGCAGTTGACGCAGGGCGTGGCGTCCCAACTCGTGTTCGTGGGTGCCGCAAACGTGCATGATTTTGACCGGAGGCAGGTCGGCGGCAGCTTCGTTGATCGCCCCGGTCAATTCGCGGACGATATGTTTATTGCGGTAGGGGGAATCAGCCATCGGCCTTGTCGACCTCGGGACCGAGCAAGCCGGGGATTTCGGCGTACTCGCGGTAGACATCCAACGTCGCCTGGGCCTCGGCCTCGTCAAGAATTTCGATGGTCATGCCGGCATGCACCAGCACCCAGTCGCCGACCTTGGCTTCGGGAGTCAGGTCAAGGCCCACCTCGACCGGCGAGCCGCCCATGTCGACGATGCCGGTGCCGAGGTCCGGATTGGTTTCAATGACTTTCAACGGTACAGCCAGGCACATCGTCTTATCTCCGGTTCAATGTCAGGAATAACCTATCCATCAAGTCGGTCGAGAACAAGGCCGATCTGCCCAAGCGCAAGCGCCTGGTCACCGGGCGGCAGATTGATCGGTTTGACGTATTCCAGGCCGAGGGCGGCAAGTTTATCGGCGAGCAGCCCGTCGAACAAGCGATTGAGGAAACAACCACCGGAAGCGATGACTTTGTTTGCACCGACGGATTCCGCCAATCGCCTGGAGACCTGCGCTGTCGTTTCGGCCGCGGCGCGGTGGAAAGCCAGCGCCATTTCCGCCGCCTGATCTTGCGGCGTTTCGATCAGGGAGCGAAGATCCGGCACGTCGATGACATGCGGTTCGGCTTTGCCGATTGACAGCGGCCAAGTCAGGTCGGTCTTTTCCACCGATTCCGCCGCCTGCTGCAACTCGATGGCCGGTTGCGCCTCGAATTCGGCCTCGGTGCGAATGCCGAGCAGGGCCGAAGCGGTGTCGAACCAGCGACCCAACGCCGTCGAACGGCCGACGGCAAAGCCGGTTTTCAGCGCCTTTTCGAACAGGTTGAGATCGCCGATATTGATTTGCCGCTGAGTCAGCCAATTTTGGATAAGATCACGATCCAATCCGCGTTCGAGCATCAGCGCCAAGGCGATGCGCCAGGGCTGACGTACGGCCGCGTCGCCGCCGGGAATCGGCAGGGATGCGAAATGCGCGCGGCGGGCGAAATCGTTTTTGACCGTACCGGTGAAAAACTCGCCACCCCAAACGTTTCCGTCGTCGCCGTAGCCGGTGCCGTCGAAGGCCAGCCCGACAACGGGCTCATCATACAAACCGTGCTCCAGGCAAACCGCAGCCACGTGGGCGCGATGATGCTGCACCTCGATAACGGCGCGGTCGTTTTCTTCAGCCAGTCGGTGGGCGAGGTTGTTGGAAAAGTAGCCGGGATGGCGGTCGCAGATCAGCACATCCGGCGCGTGTTTTTCCATCAACGCTTCCAGGGCGTCTTGCGTTTCCGGTGCAGCCAGGTCGCCTACTTCATCCAACACCTTGGCCTGATCGCCTTGCGCGTACACCGGTCGGCATTTCAGATCGCCGCCAAGGGCGACGGCGGAGCGCGTTATCGATTTCGGCAAGTGTATGTTCATCGGCTCAACACAAAACAAAAGGATCACTTACCGGCCGAAAAGGCATGGCAAGTGATCCCGATCGGTTAACGTTCGTCCTTACTGACCGAGCTTTTGCTTCAGCGTGGTCAATAAAGTAGTCGGGTTAATCGGCTTTTGGAAAACGCCGGACAAACCGAGATCGGAAGTATCGGTGCTCATATTGAGCTGATCGCCGACGGAGCTGAGCATGTAAACAGGCGCGGTGTTGCCCATTGCTTTCAACTCTTTGACGAAGTTGGTGCCGGCATCGACTTCTTCCATCATCAGATCGACGATCAAAAAGTCGGGCGCGCTTTCCTTGTACATTTTCAAGCCTTCTTCCGCGCTCGACGCCTCGATCATGGTGTAATCGTTGGCTTCCAAGATGGTGCGCAGCACATCGAGGACATCTTGGTCGTCGTCCAGGCAAAGAATCACATATTTTCCGTCTTGCATTTTTCCTCCTCACCACATGAAAGCGGCGATTAATGCAGTTCGGCGGTTCCGGCGCCGGTCGCCGCCTCGCTGAAGGAACTCTTACGCAACAGGTTGACAAAAAACTCGATGGCCGCCGCGAGATTGCCGGCGGCCTTATCCGTCAGCGTTTCATCGAACTGATCAAATTCATAACCGCGAATGCCCAGGATGTATCCTTGCGTGTCGGCTTTGAACAACTCGTACGCCAGGGCCATCACGGCTTCCGGTTCGACGCTGTGGCTGGAAAAGCTCAGCGTCGCCTTCGGCGTAACAGCCGCGAACGAATAGGGCTCAGGGCCGACCGCGTCGGCGTCGGCAAAGACGACGACGTCATGCTCTGCGATTACCGCGGCATCTTCGACATTCAACTGGTAATCGGCATCGACGGTCAGGTTGGGAAGATTCATCTTCTCCACCGCTTCCGCCAGAGCCGGCCCCAGACCGTCATCACGACGACCCGGATTGCCGAAACCGATCAACAGCACTTTGGCTTCGCTCAATCTTTGATCTTTCTATCCAGCTCGTTGCCGTGCATGTCTTTGAGGGTCACCACCAGCGGCATGCGGCCCATCGCGTGCGTCGCACAGGACAGGCACGGATCGTAGGCGCGGATCGCCACTTCGATGTGGTTGAGCAGACCCTCGGTGATTTCCTGGCCGTCGAGGTAATCTTCGGCGACCTTTTTCACGGCGCGGTTCATCGGCTCGTTGTTGTTGGTCGTGGAAACGATCAGGTTGGCCATGACCACCTGGTCGTTTTCGTCGACTTTGTAGTGGTGGAACAGCGTGCCGCGCGGGGCTTCGATGAGTCCGACCGCTTCTTCGCGGCGTTCGCCGGTCACCACCAGGTCGTCGCTTTGCAGATCCGGATCGTTGAGCAGGATCTGAATCTTTTCGGTCGCGTGCAGCATTTCGATCATCCGCGCCCAGTGGTAAGCCATGGTGATGTTGTTCGGCTTGCCGTCGGTCAGCGCCTTGAATTCTTTAAGCGCTTCGTCGGCCAGGGGCGTGTCGATGAATTCGGCAGTGTTGACGCGGGCCAACGGGCCGACACGATACCAACCGTCTTCGTGACCGATCGACTTGATGAACGGGAACTTCATGTACGACCAGGAACGCACTTCCTCGGCGATGTAGTCGAGGTAGTTGTTGTAATCGACCTGGTCGAAGATCTTGTTGCCCTCGGCATCGATCGCACGCAGGTTGCCGTGGTAGAGGTCCATGCAACCGTCTTCGCGGATCAGGCTGAGGTGGTTCGAGTCGAATGAACCGAAGTCTTTCAGGTCATCCAGGTGCTCGGCGGTGTAATCCTTGGCGATTTTCAGCGCACCCTTGGACCATTCCATCATTTGATCCATGTCTTTCAGGAAGGCATCGCGTTCTTCGATGGTCAGGTTCTTGTTGATGCCGCCGGGGATCGCGCCCGTGCCGTGGATCTTTTTGCCGGCGGTCGCTTTGATCACTTCCTGGCCGTATTTACGCAGCATGACGCCTTGGACCGCGAGATCCGGGAACTTCTTGGCCACGCCGATGACGTTGCGGATCGCCGGGTCGGCGTCAAAGCCGAACAGCAGATCGGGCGAGACCAGATGGAAGAAGTGCAGGGCGTGCGATTGCAGCGTCTGACCATAGTGCATCAGGCGGCGCATCTTTTCCGCGGTCGGGGTCAACTGGTCGACGCCGACGATGCCGTCCATCGCCTTGGCCGCCGCCAGGTGGTGACTGACCGGGCAGATGCCGCAGAGGCGCTGCACCAGTACAGGCACTTCCCAGTAGGGACGACCCTGCACGAAGCGTTCGAAGCCGCGGAACTCGACGATGTGCAGGCGCGCCTGTTGCACGTGTCCTTCGTCGTCGATCAGTATGCTGACTTTGCCGTGGCCTTCCACGCGGGTGACCGGCTCGATGGCAATTCGTTTCAATCCGTTTGCAGCCACTTTCGTCTCCTTTTTGCTCACCTGATTAATCGTATTTAATCAGTTCATAGGGCAAGTCCAGCGGCTTGCCTTCCAACAGCGCGACCAGCGCCGCCCACAGGGTGTCGGCCGGGGGCGGGCAGCCGGGCAGGTGGTAATCAATCTTAACCACTTCGTGGCAAGGGTAAACCTTGTTCAACATCAGCGGGATTTCCGGATCGTTGGGCACCTCGCCGGAAGGATTGAACACGGACGGGCCGTTTTTGTAGGCCTCATCCAGGCATTCTTCCAACGGAATGGTGTTGCGCATCGCGGGGATGCCGCCGTTGATGGCGCAGTCGCCGACAGAGATGAGAATGTCGCAGTTGCGGCGGAAATCCTGCAGCACTTTGACGTTTTCTTCGTTGGCGCAACCGCCCTCGACCAGCCCGACCAGGCAGCGTCCGGTAAACTTTTTGATGTCATCGATCGGCGATTTGTCGAAGTCGACCAATTCGATCAGCTTCAAGATGCGGTCGTCGATGTCCAGCAGGGACATGTGGCAGCCGAAACAGCCTGCCAGGGAAGTCGTAGCAACTTTCGGTTTTTCCATCTTGTTACCTCACTTGCCTTCCGCGGTCGCGGCTTGTTTGGTTTCGATATCCGAACCGATCGGCTTGTGGTCGTAAAGCCGCTTGCCGACGGGGATGGCGTAACCCACGCGCTTGCGCAGAATCGCGCCGACCGGGCACATGCTGACCGCTTCGTCGGTGACGTTGAGGTCGGTGCCGCCCAGGTTGGCTTCGGCGTTGACCGCCACTTTCTTTTCGTGGCCGCGGCCGACGAACTGGAAGACGTTTTTGCCGTCCAGATCGCGCGAGGCGCGAACACAGCGTCCGCAAAGGATGCAGCGGTTGTGGTCGATCAGCACGTCGGGGTGCGAAGCATCGACGTCGCGCTTGGGGAACAGGTAAGGGTACTTGGGCGCGGTGATGCCGAAGCGGTAGGCCATCGCTTGCAGTTCGCAGTTGCCGCTTTTTTCGCAGAACATGCAGAAGTGGTTGCCTTCCACAAAGAGCATATCGACCAGGTTGCGGCGGTAATTGCGTAGCTGCTCGGTTTCGTTTTCCACGATGATGCCCGGAGCGACCGGCTGCGTGCAGGACGCTTGCGGACGTCCGTTGACCATGACCGTGCAGACGCGGCAGGTTCCGCCGGGATTGAGCTTGCGCACCCAGCAGAGGCGGGGAATGTAAATGCCCGCGTCTTCGGCCGCTTCGATGATCGTTTGGCCCTTTTCGCCGGCAATTTCCTTGCCGTCAATTGTAAAGGTGATTTTTTCGCTCATCTTGTATCCCTTCTCAATCGTCGAAGTGAACCGGTTTGCGTCCCTGCACCCGAACGGCGTCGCTGAGCGCTTCGTTCAGGTCGAAGGTCGGCTGCATTCCGTCTTCGGCTTTCTTGAGTTTGGCTTCGTACAGTTCGCGGAAGTTTTCCATAGTGGTCAGCACGGGATTGGGCGAGGTCTGGCCCAAGCCGCAACGGCTCGTGGTTTTGACTGTTTCGCCCAATTCTTTCAGGTAATCCAAGTCGTCGGGCTGGCCTTTTCCTTCGCGGATTTTATCCAACCGCTCTTTGATCAGTACGTTGCCGACACGGCAGGGCGTGCACCAGCCGCAGCTTTCGTCGATGAAGAATTCCATAAATTCGGAAGCGACTTCGAGAATGTCGCGCTCCGGTCCGAACACGATGATCGAGCCGCCGGTGGCCAGGTCGTCGTAGCAGATGGTCCGGTTGTACATCGCCGGGCTGATGCACTGACCCGACGGGCCGCCGATTTGCATGGCGATGGCGTTTTCTGCGCCCACTTCCTTCAGCAGGTCATTGACGCTGATGCCGTAGGGCAGTTCGTAAACGCCGGGGCGGGCGCAGTCGCCTGACACCGAGAACAGCTTGGTGCCGGAACTGGCCTTCGAACCGATCTGCGCAAACCACCCCGCGCCTTTTTCCATGATGCGGGCCGCACAGACGAAGGTCTCGACGTTGTTGACGATTGTCGGCGCCTGCAGATAGCCTTTTTGCGCAGGGAAGGGCGGGCGATCCCGCGGTTCACCGCGTTCGCCTTCGCAGGAATTGATCAACGCGGTTTCTTCACCGCAGATGTACGCGCCGGCGCCCATCTGGATGCGGATGTCGAAGTCGAAACCTTTGCCGATCAGGTTTTTACCCAGCAAACCCGCGTCGCGGCGCTCTTTCAGCGCTTGCTCCAGGTGCTTGCGCAGGTAATCGTATTCGGCGCGCAGGTAGATGATGCCGGTGTCGGCGCCGATGGCGTAACCGGCGATGGTCATACCTTCGAACAACAATTCGGGGCATTCAGTCAGGATCACGCGATCCTTGAACGTGCCGGGTTCGCCTTCGTCGGCGTTGCAGATGACAAAGCGTTTGTCACCGGTGGCCGCACGGGCGAATTCCCACTTCATACCGGCGGGGAAGCCGGCGCCGCCGCGGCCGCGCAGGCGGGCGGTTTTCATATCGCGGATCACTTCGGCCGGCGACATGGCCAAGGCGTTGGTAACAGCCTTGCCTGCTTCCATCGGCGCGAAGATGACCGGACCGGTCTTGCGGATGTTGTTGTTGACCATCGCGCGAATGGTTTCGGAAGCGTTTTTGCCGTCGCCCAGGGTTTTGACCAGCTTGTATGGATCGCCGGTTTCCTTGAGCGATTTGACGATTTCGCGAACCGAATCGGTGGTCAGGTGGGTGACGATGACGTCGTTGATCAACGCCGCCGGCGCCTGATCGCTCATGCCGATGCACGCGGTGTATTCCAACGTGATCTTGCCGTCCGGCGTTGTTTCGCCGAACTGGATGCCGAGCTCGTCGGTCAGGGCTTTAGCGACGCGATCCATGCCGAACATCTTGTCGACTGCATCGTTGCACAAACGGATGACCACACGCCCTTTCGGTTGATCGGAAAGGAAGGAGTAAAAACTGACTACGCCTTCCACTTCCACCCGGTGGGTGTCGACGGTTTTGGCGATAATCGCCATTGCTTCCTTGGAAACGCAACCGAATTCGCGTTGCACCTCGCGGACGATATCCATCATTCGCGTACGGTCGTTGCCGCACTTTTGACAGATATCTTGAATGGTTGTTTCGAGATTCTGGCTCATGAACTACCTCGAATCGTTTGTATTGTTTCCACTCATGCTTCCAAATTGAATGAAGATTCATTCAATGGGCGGACACCATACTCAAAGTGATCTCTTTCGTCAAGCAAGAATTGAACAAATTTCGTTGTTTTGGTAGTCACTTAGGGCGTTTGACCGGCTCATTATGCATAAAAATGTATAATTTTTAACACTGTTGAAAAATCCGCCTATTGGCAAAATAAATAACATTTTTTGAGGAAAAAATGAGAAAAACAAACAGTTCACAATAAGCAAGGAATATTGATACTAGCTGATAAGTGATACCTTGTTTCAATTGCATTTTGTTGAACGCATAAAAAAATTAAAATAAGCTAAACGATAATTAATTTGTTTTCGCCGAAAAAAATGACTGACTAACTTTTCACAGCGCGTTTTTTATCACAGCTTTCAGATTCGCTGCTAAATTTCTTTAATTCTCGCAATGAAAAAGAGGATCAAGTATAGTGTGCGCCATGAAAACGATATTCCGAATGTTACTGATTGTCTGTTTGATTTGGATCTTGGGCGGTTGCATTGTCGATGGTCAATCATCCGATGACGACGACGATACATTCGTTTCCGACGACGGCTGGGAATGGGATTTGCGTGCTGATGGATCGCTTGCCATCAGCTACGACGATCGTCCGATGTTTACTGTGACCGGGGTGCAGATCGAAACGTTTACGCCCGATGTTTCGATGATGTTCGGCTTTTTCGACCACGAGAAAGTCGACACCGCAACGACCGAGGTGTCGTTTTCGCTCGCGGAAGGCGGTTTGGTGTTGATGGTCGGCGATACGCCGATAGGTACATTAAAGTTAAGCCTTTCCGAAAACCGCAATCTGCGCCTGGCGGTTCGGGTTGATCATTGGGTGGCTGCCGACGCCATTCGCCTTCTTTTCGCTTTGGGTGAGCGGGATCGCTTCTGGGGCTTTGGCGAACAATACAACTATATTGATTTTCGCGGGCGCCGGGTTCCGATCTGGGTGCAGGAACAAGGCGTCGGACGCAGTGGGCATCCGTGGTTTCCGTTCATCGGCGAGTTGACCGATTCCTATTTCCCGATGCCGTATTTTATCGATCCGGAAGCCGGACGCGGTTTCCTGGTGGAAAACAGCGAATATTCATTGTTCGATCTGGGCGACATCGAGCCGGGACAATGGTCGGTGGAAACCTGGAACGGTCACGAAACGTCGTATTTGATTTTCCCGGGCGACGCGCCGGCCGATTTGGTGCAGCAGTTGCTTTCCGAGGTCGGTCGCCAGGAACAGGCGCCTCCTGATTGGGCGTTTACCGGCGTGTGGATGGCCGCGCAGGGTGGCACGGCGGCGGTGCGGGCACGAGCCGAGAAGGTGCTTGACGCCGGCATTCCGATGACCGCTGTATGGGTACAAGATTGGTTGGGGCAGCGAGATTTCGGCCTCAGCAACTTCGGTGTGAAGTACCACTGGACACATGACGAAGAGTTTTATCCGGGCTTGAGCAATTTAATCGCCGATCTGCGGGCGGAAGGTGTGCGTTTTCTAGGGTACTTCAATCCATTTGTCGCACCGGCATACGACCAATACGCCGATGGTGCGGAAAACGGTTACCTGATTCGCCGTCCCGATGGCGACCCCTACTTGTTTCTTATTTCAACCTTCGTTGGCACGGTAGTCGATGTCAGCAATCCATCGGCAGGGCTATGGTTTCAGGAATTTGCACGGGATGCGGTTGCGTTGGGTATGTCGGGTTGGATGGCCGATTTCGGCGAGTGGCTGCCGTTCGATGCGGAAATCGCCGGTGCTGAGGCGCCTTCGTATCACAACTTGTATCCTACCGAATGGCACCGGCTCAATCGTGAAATCCTGGAGCAAGCGTATCCGGACGGCGACTGGGTGATGCTTACCCGTAGCGGTTTTACCGGCGAGCAGGATGTAGCGCAGATCGTCTGGGCGGGCGATCAGGAAGCGACCTGGTCGGTGCTGGATGGATTACCGACGGTGGTCAAAGCCGGTTTGACGCTTTCGCTGGCCGGGATTTCCGTGTTTTCACACGACATCGCCGGCTTTTCCGGTGGACCGAGTACGAAAGAATTGTTCATGCGTTGGACGGAACTGGGCGCGTTTACTCCGGTGATGCGAACCCATGACGGTTTGCAGAAGCAAAGCAACCACCGGTTCGATTCCGACGCGGAGACGCTAAAACATTTCACCCTGTTTGCGAAGATACACGAGTTGCTGTCGCCCTATTTTATTGAATTAGCGGCTGCAGCGGCCGATGGCGGGCTGCCGTTGGTTCGTCACACCGTATTGGTCGATCCGGATTGGTGCAGTTCGTACGAGGCTCATGATCAGTGGATGATTGGTGAGGACTTGTTGGTTGCGCCGGTTGTCGAGCAAGGTGTGAGCTCGATCCAGGTGGCGTTGCCTGCCGGGACATGGCGGCACCTGCTGACCGGTAAAGCTTATAAGGGACGTAATCTATATATAGTTGAAGCGCCGATCGGATTACCGGCAGTGTTTGTGCGCGAGGGAAAATTGATGAATGCGGCCCGGGAAATTAAAAATTTGCATCAAGAGATGTGGCCGCAAACGTAATTTTACATTTGATTATGGTTAGCAACTATTCGGTCGAGAATAGCCCAAGCCGGTGCAGCCATCAGCTTTTTAAGAAAATTTCTTGTTGAAAAAGGGTGATTTTGACGTTTTTCCGTGCAAGCTAACAAAAAACAAATAAAATGCTAATGTAACCTGATACAAGTCAGTTAATTATTTATGACGACATGTAACCATCCTAACGGAGTTAGCGATGCCGAAGAGTAAAATTTTAGTCGTCGATGATGAAGAAGACATTCTTGAACTGGTTCGTTACAACCTGGTTAAAGAAGGCTACGAAGTCGATTGCGTGACTTCCGGCGAAGATGCGCTCAAACGAGCCAAGACCGGGCACCCGGATTTGCTGGTGCTTGACCTCATGTTGCCCGGCGTCGACGGGTTCGAGGTGTGCAAGCAACTCAAGCGCAACGATGAGACAGCACAGATCCCGATTCTAATGCTCACCGCAAAGGGCGAAGACGCCGATATCGTCGCCGGTCTGGAACTGGGTGCCGATGATTACCTGACCAAACCTTTCAGCCCGAAAGTGTTGGTGGCCCGCATTCGTGCCATTTTACGCCGCGGCGCCGGTGAACCGGCCAACGAAGCCAGCGTGATCAAGATCGGCGATATGGTGATCGATCCGGTACGGCATGAAGTGAAAGTCGATGGCCAGGAAGTTATGCTGACCGTTTCGGAATTCGGCATATTGCATTTTCTGGCGCGTAAACCCGGGTGGGTTTTTACTCGCAGTCAGATCATTGCGGCGGTCAAAGGCGATGATTATGCCGTTACGGAACGCTCGGTGGATGTGCAGATCACCGGTTTGCGGAAAAAACTGGGCGCTGCCGGCAAGAACATCGAGACGGTGCGCGGCGTCGGGTATCGTTTCAAGGAATAGTCGATGCGCAAACGCAGGAAATTGATCTGGCAGCTTTTTTATTCTTACCTGATCATCACGCTGCTGGCTTTATTGGTTTTGATTGTGACCGTCGTGGGGTTGTTGAAGGATTTTTATCTGGAGAACACCCGCGAAAACCTCGAAGCCAGAGCCCGCCTGGTTGTCGAACAGGTTGATGATTACCGTCCCGAAGCCCGGGAAAGGATCGATGCCGTTTGCGATCGTCTTGGTGCTTTATCCCGCACCCGATTAACAGTCATTTTGCCCGATGGTTTGGTGATCGGTGACTCGGAAAAAGATCCGAAAACCATGGACAACCACGGCGACCGCCCCGAAATACGTGCCGCGTATCAGGGGAAAGTCGGGATGAAAACGCGATACAGCTACACGTTGAAAAAAGAAATGATGTACGTTGCCATCGGCGTTTTTCAGGCGGGTGAGTTAAAGGGCGTGGTGCGCGCCTCGATGCCGGTGCCGCAAATTGCCAGTGTTTTGGGTAAATTGTATAGGCAGATCTTCGCGAGCGGTATCATCGCCGCCGTCTTGGCGGTGTTGGCCAGTCTGTTCATTTCACATCGGATCAATCGAAATCTGGGAGAGATCAGCGTTGGCGCCCGTCGCTTTGCCGACGGAGATCTTAATTATCGTTTTCCGCATTTTGACGCCGAGGAAATCGGGGCTTTGGCCGAGACCATGAACACGATGGCCAGCCAATTGAGTGAGCGCATTCAGACGGTTACCAGCCAACGCAACGAGTTGGAAGCGGTTTTATCCAACATGGTGGAGGCGGTGGTCGTGCTCGACGCCGAAGGACATATCATTCGGATCAACCGTGCCGCTTTGCAGTTGTTCAATTTAACATCGAGCCAGTCGGAAAACCGCGATATTTTCCAGGTCGTACGCAGCGCCGAATTGCATCGTTTTGTGAAAAACGCCATGAGCAATATCGGTTCGACCGAAGCCGACATTGTTTTTCATGACAACACCGATCGCTTCCTCCAGGCGCACGGAACCAAGATTCTCGATCAAAAGGGAAAATTCATTTGTCTATTGATCGTACTCAACGATGTTACCCGTTTGAAACGCTTGGAAAATATCCGTCGTGATTTTGTCGCCAATGTGTCGCACGAGTTGAAAACGCCGATTACGTCGATCAAAGGATTTGTCGAGACCTTACGTGACGGTGCGATCGACGACGCCGAAAAATCGCGCGAATTCATGAGCATCGTCGCCAAGCACGCCGATCGATTGAACGCCATTATCGAAGACTTGCTGAGTCTGTCGCGCATCGAACAGAACGTGGAAAAAGAGCAGATTCAGTTGGAGAGTGGATTGATCAAACCGGTCATCAAGTCGGCCTTTTTGATTTGCAACGACAAAGCCAAGGAAAAAAATATCGAATTGTTCCTGGAATGTCCGGATACCACCCGGGCGTCGATCAACCCGGCTATTTTAGAACAGGCCGTAATTAACTTGATTGATAACGCCATTAAATACAGTGATGAAGGCAGTAGTATTAAAGTCGAAGTAGCAAAAAATGACGAAGCGGTAGCGATCCGAGTAATCGATACAGGTTGCGGTATTCCGGAAGAGCATCTGCCGCGTATCTTTGAGCGCTTTTACCGGGTCGATAAAGCGCGTAGCCGGAAGATGGGTGGCACCGGTCTCGGCTTGGCCATCGTCAAGCACATCGTACAAGCGCATCACGGACGAATCGACGTGGAAAGCGAAGTCGGAAAAGGTAGTTCTTTTGTTATTTATCTGCCCGAATAGCAGACGGCGTTTTTACTGATTTTTCTTGAAGGACTAACGATTTTTGAACAATTTGGTTGCAGAGTGCAAACGTGCGGAACATGAGTTTGGGCTCGGTGTGGGGCCAAGGATTGGTGCAAGGCCTGGCAGTTGGTGGAATAAGAATTTTCACCCAGGGCTATCAGCGCCGATCTATTCGCCGATCAGGCTCACGTTCACTCGAAGCAGCAGTTAGAAACCAGGACAAGATGGGTAAGATTACCATTCGAGAAGGAGGAGTTTAGATGAAGAATTACATGACTATCATTCTTGCTTTGCTTCTGGTTTTTTCTTTCGTAGGCTCAGCCTTGGCTGCGGAAGTCAAACCGGAAGGGCGCATTTTTGCGCACTACATGTACAACCTTTCCGGCTATCCGGATTGGGATGAGCGCTACGGAAACAATGATTACAACGAATTTGCGATGAGCCGCGCTTATTTGGGTTTCAAGGCCGCCTTTAACGACCAGTGGAGCGCGCGTATTACTGCAGACATCACCCGCATCGACGAAGTCGAAGGCGTGGATGCCGACGGTAACGTTATCACCGCTGACGGTCTCTACAACTACTACCTGAAATATGCTTATGGTAATTTCGCGCCTTACGAGTTCTTCGCCATTCGGTTCGGTCAGTGCCAAACGGCCTGGATCGATATGTACAGCGGTGTGTGGGGCTATCGCTACGTTGCCAAAACACCGTCCGATCTGTGGAAGCTGGACACTTCGTCCGACCTCGGCGTCGCGATCCATGGCGACTTCCCCGGTGGCTACGGCAACTACTATGCAATGCTGCGTAACGGTGAAGGCTACAAACACCCTGAAGTCAACAAAGGCAAAGCCTTCCAGGTACGGCTGGCGTTGACTCCGCTGCAGATGAACGACTACACCCGCGGTTTGATGATCGCCGGCGCTTACATGATGGATAACGACAACCCGAGCGACCCCGACATCGACACCACGCTGGTCGACCTGATGATCGCTTACAATGCGATGTTCGGTGGTGGCTGGGGCATCAACCTGGGCGGCGCTTATTTCATGCGCACCGTGGCGACCGACGTCGATGGCGCGGATGACATCAACAGCACGGTCATCAACGGTTTCGGCACCTTGTACATGCCTTACCATCTTGCTCTGTTCGGTCGTTACGACATGTTCGATCCGGACACCGAGAACGACGAAGACACCCACGGCTACCAGGACGAGCAAAGCCTGCTGATCGTCGGCATCAGCTTCGACCCGATCAAGAACATCAAGTTGGCCTTGGATTACCAGACCACGATGTACACGGCTGAGGTGATGGACGACGAGGGCGAAGAAGTAACCAAACCGTCCGACAGCTTCCTGTTCATTCACACGATGTTGAAGTTCTAGTTCGCTTGGGGCTCAGCCTCGGCAAACAGGAGCAAAAAAAGCGCGCCCAAAACGTAATCTAATGCGCGCCTAATGATTTCCTAATGTTTAGTTGGAATTATTAGGGCCGTGTCAGAAACAGTTACCCGGTTTTGGGTGCGCTTTTTGTTAAAGGAGGCAGAAAATGAGAGCAAAGGTTGCCGATAATAGATTTCTGTTAGCAGGATTCGTGCTGCTGATGGTGCTCAGCTTTTCGGGGCTGGTCTATGCGGCAAAAATTACGATCAATGGCGCCGGCGCCAGTTTCCCTTATCCGATTTATGCGCAGTGGGCCTACAAGTACGAAAAGCTCAGTGGCACACGTTTGAACTATCAATCCATCGGTTCGGGCGGTGGGATTGCTCAAATTCGCGCGAAGACGGTCGACTTTGGTGCTTCCGATGCTCCGTTAACGAAAAAAGAATTGGATAAATCGGGATTGATTCAATTTCCGATGGTGATGGGCGGCGTGGTTCCGGTGATCAACCTGCCCGGCGTGAAAACCGGTGAGTTGAAATTGACCGCCGAATTGTTGGCCAATATTTTCCTCGGCAAAATCAAAAAGTGGAATGATCCGGCAATCGCTGCTGAAAATCCCAATGTTAAATTGCCTGATCGCGCCGTAACCGTTGTGCATCGTGCCGACGGCTCCGGTACGACCTGGATTTTTACCAATTACCTCGATAAGGTCTCGCCCCGTTGGCATCAGCTTGTCGGCACCGGCAAAGCCGTTTCCTGGCCGACCGGCGTCGGCGGTAAGGGCAACGAGGGTGTTTCGGCTTACGTGCAGCGCACCAAGGGCGGCATCGGCTACGTTGAATTCGCTTACGCGTTGCAGAACAAATTGAACTACGTGCAATTGAAAAATAAAGCCGGCCATTATGTCGCTCCGACCATCGAAACCTTCCAGGCGGCGGCGGCCAATGCCGATTGGTCCAATGCTCCTGGCTTTTACATGGTTTTGACCGACCAACCGGGCGATAAAAGTTGGCCGATTACCGGTGCGTCGTTCATCTTGATGCACAAAAAACAGCAGGATATGGCCAAAGCCAAGGCCATGCTGCAGTTCTTCGACTGGTGCTTCAATCACGGTGCGGAAATTGCCACCAATCTGCACTACGTACCGATCCCGGCCAATGTCGTGGATCTGGTGCAGCAGGTATGGCGCAGCGAATTGCGCGTCGGCAACCAGCCGGTCTGGCAATAAAGAAAGAATTGAGTTACCGGGTAGGGAGCCTGCTGCTTCCTGCCCGGTATGCTTTTTAGGACGCGAACGATGAGCGAAGCAGGCGACCAACAGCAATCAATGAATCGGGCCGATGCCTTATTTAAGGCACTGACCATCGCCTGCGCTTTTTTAATTTTGCTTTCGATGGCCGGCATTTTCATCGAGCTGTTACGCAATTCGCAGCTCGCCTTGGAAAAATTCGGCCTGGGATTTCTCTTTTCGAAATCGTGGAATCCGGTCACGCAGGAATTCGGCGCGCTCAGCAGCATTTTCGGAACCTTGGTTTCGACACTCATCGCGATGATTATAGCGACGCCGCTGAGTGTGGTGATTGCCTTGTTTCTGGTTGAGTTGGCCCCGCCGATGGTCAATAAGATCGTCGGCAATGCCATCGAATTGCTGGCTGCGATTCCCAGCATCATCTACGGCATGTGGGGATTGTTTGTTTTCGCGCCTTTCATGGCCGATCACGTGCAGCCTCTCTTAGCCGATACCCTCGGCTTTTTGCCGCTATTTCAGGGTCCGCCGATGGGCATCGGCATGCTCACCGCCGGAATCATCCTCGCGTTAATGATTCTGCCCTTTATCAGCGCGGTGATGCGCGACGTGTTCCAGATGGTTCCCGCCGTGGTTAAGGAAGCCGGATACGGCGTCGGCGGTACGACCTGGGAAGTGTCGCGCAAGATTACCGTGCGTTACGGGTTGGCCGGTCTGCTGGGAGCGACGTTTCTCGGGTTGGGCAGGGCGATCGGCGAAACGATGGCAGTGACGTTCGTCATCGGCAACAACCACGAGATCTCCGCTTCGTTGTTCTCCGCCGGTAACAGCATTGCTTCCACCTTGGCCAACGAGTTTACCGAAGCGTCCGAACCGATGTACCTCAGCGCGTTGGTCGAGTTGGGCCTGGTGTTGTTTTTAATTACCTTCGTCATTCAGGTGATTGCTCATCTGTGGCTAAGGCGCGTGCGTAAAAGCAGCGGAGGTGGATTATGAGACCCCGTTCGGCTACGCCGCGCAAGATTACCGACCTGATGATTAAAGTCATCTCGAGCCTGTCGGCTTTGATCGGGATTTTTTTTCTTGCCTGGATTTTATTCGAAGTCATCCAGCGTGGCATCGCTGCCATCAATTGGGAATTTTTTACAACCCTGCCGACACCTCCGGGCATTCCGGGTGGCGGCCTGGCCAATGCGATTCTCGGTACACTGATCATCACCGCGATAGCCACTATCATTGGCGTGCCGGCCGGGATATTCGCCGGTGTTTACTTGTCCGAGTTCGGGCGGTACGGTCGCTTCGGTGCGTTCGTACGCTTTTCGGTCAACGTGATCATGGGCATCCCTTCGATCATCATTGGCCTGTTCGTCTACACAATTTTAGTCAAATCCGTCGGCCATTTTTCCGGCTTTGCCGGGGCGGTGTCGCTGGCGGTGATTATGCTTCCGGTGGTGGCCCGCACCACCGAGGATATGCTGACGCTGGTGCCCAACGAACTGCGCGAATCGGCATTGGCCCTGGGTTCTCCGCGTTGGAAAGTGACGCTGGGCGTTGTTTTTCGCGCCGCCAAGGCCGGTATGTTAACCGGCGTTTTGTTGGCGGTGGCGCGGATCAGCGGTGAAACGGCGCCGTTGTTGTTCACGGCACTGAACAGTCCTTTCTGGCCCGAGGCGCTTGATCAGCCGATGGCCAACCTGACGGTGACGATCTTCAACTACGCGATGTCTCCCTTCGCCGATTGGCAGCAGAAGGCTTGGGGAGCCTCGTTGTTGATTATGGTCGCCGTTCTGTTTCTGACCATCACCGCCCGCGTCGGAATAAGGAGTGCAAAACGATGAGTACCGACACCATTCGACTGCAGGATAGTCCCGAAATCAAAATCGGCAACGTTGTCGAATCGGATCGGGTTGAGGCTGAAAGCCGAGAAATGGATCAATCTGTACCGCAGGAAGAAATTATCGTCGAACCGAAAATCTCGGTGCGGAAATTGAATTTTTTCTATGGCAACCATCAGGCGTTGATCGACAACAATCTCGACATTGCACCGAATAAGGTGACGGCGATCATCGGTCCGTCCGGCTGCGGAAAATCAACTCACATTCGGGTTTACAACCGGATTTATCAGCTCTATCGCGATCAAAAAGCCGACGGCGAAGTCATTTTTGACGGTGAGAACATTCTGGCGCCTTCATACGATTTAATCGCCCTGCGCAAAAAAGTGGGAATGATCTTTCAAAAACCGACACCTTTCCCGATGAGTGTTTTCGACAATGTTGCCTACGGTCTGAAATTGCATTATCGCCTTTCGCGTGGAGAATTAGCCGAAAAGGTGGAAAAGGCGTTGCAGGCAGCGGCGATCTGGGACGAAGTGAAAGACAAGCTCAACGAACCGGGAACGGCGCTGTCCGGCGGCCAGCAACAACGACTTTGCATCGCCCGCGCCATCGCCATTGAGCCGGAAGTGTTGTTGATGGACGAACCGACATCGGCGATCGATCCGGTTGCCACCTCGCGAATCGAGGAATTGGTCGAACAGTTGAAAGATCAGTACACCATCGTAATCGTTACCCACAATATGCAACAGGCGGCGCGCATTTCAGACTTTACCGCTTTCTTTTATGAAGGCGTTATCGTCGAATTCGGCGAAACCAACAAAATCTTTACCAAGCCGGATAAGAAACAGACGGAAGATTACATTACCGGCAGGTTCGGCTAAACGGGAGAATACCCCATGCCAAAACGATTGCAGAAGCAGATCAATTTGCTCCAGAAAAATATTCTGATTATCGGCGCTAAGGTCGAAGATAATTTATTGGGCGCAGTGAAAGCGCTGTCCGAATCAGATGCGCAACTGGCTAGTGAGATTATCGAGTCGGATAAGGAAATCGACCAGATGGAAGTCGATCTGGAAGAAGAGTGCCTGAAGATTCTCGCGCTGTACCAGCCCGTAGCCGTCGATTTGCGCTATATCATTGCCATCTTGAAAATCAACAACGACCTGGAGCGCATCGGCGACCTGGCATCCAATCTGGCGCGGCGTGCTCGCTTTGCCGCCGGAAAAAACAACATTTCCGTTCCCGGCACCTTTGAGAAGATGGTGGGAATTGTACGTAAAATGCTGCGCGAAAGCCTTGACGCCTTGGTAGATATGGATGCCGAATTGGCTTATCACGTTTGCGCAACCGACGACGATGTAGATGCGCTTCACCGGGAAAATTACAAAATTTTCTCTGAAGCCATCATGAACGATACGAAACATCTGGAATGTTATATCAACCTTTGGCAGGCTTCGACTCACTTGGAGCGCATCGCCGATCTGGCCACCAACATCGCTGAAGATGTGGTTTATATGATTCAGGGTGAAATTGTGCGCCACAATGTCGGCGAGCATGCGGCCAAAGAAAAAGACTGCAACTAGTTCAACAACAAAATCCTCATATTTCTGCTTACCTACATTGTAAGGACTGTACAAACCGGCGTTTTTCGTGCTAAAAAAATCGCGGAAGAGCGCTATGGGTCTCAATGACTGAGTCTCCAATAATGCCATTGATTGTATAGCTGCTATAACTTGTTTGCGCGGCAAAGCTGGAGAAAAAGGAATCCATGAAAAGGCTTGGGATACCCGTATTGGCGGTTTGCATCCTATTGGCAGGTTCGGTTGCCTACGCTTATGGACCCTCCATCCATATGCGTGAAGCGGATTTTTTCATTACGTTGTGCGAAATGTATCCGGCGTCTTATCCGGCGCATAACCCCGAGTTGCTGCGACGTTACCAGCATATTCTGCGATTGGGATCGATCTGGCCGGATATCATCACAGCATTGTATGACGACATCGTCGACGGCGGCATTTCACATGATCCGGATTTCAACAACTACCTGCTTGAAGATGCTTTGTCTTATTACCCGGACGATGCATGGAAGATCGCTTTCGCCATGGGCAACCTGCATCACTGCGCCAGCGATGTCGTAGCGCAGTCGATGCTGGTGCCGCATTTGGCAGTACGCGGTCAGACCGGCGAGATGGATGTGGTGACCGGCTATTTCGATGATCATCCCGGCGGAGAAATTGAAACCATGATCGAGGGCGGACTCGAATTTATTCTGCCGCGCTTCGATTTATACCTCGATATGATCGACGATTTCTTTGCCTCACAAACAGGCCGGCAGCAGCTTTGGGACGCGTTGAATTACTACCTGCCGGTTTTCGAGGAGTATTTCCACATTGATCAATTGATTGATCGTCGTGCCGCATTTCATCATGTCTTGTACTTGTTGTCTCATCCGCGGGAAATCATGCCGCACGAGGTGTACCCCGGATTTTATCGTTTCGCGATTTCCGGTTTCACCGATGTTGATGAATTGCCTTTCGGCCTCGATTGGGATGAGCTCTTGCGCATTCTCGGTGGACCGGCCGGCACGCGGGAATACTGGGACAGCTATTACGAAGAACAGTATTTTCAGCTTTCGCCGATGATGATGCTGAGCTATGAACCCGGCCAACCGTTTTTCGAACAGTGCCCGATCTGGTCGTCGACGTTGATGAAGTCCGGCGCGATACAATCGCTCAGCCATTATCTGCCCGGCGTGCTGGCGGTCGAAGACGGTCGTTTTCTGCTGCATTTAAACTGGTACGCCGATGACGGCAACACGCCGATTACCTCGATTTCCGCAAACGATCCGCCGGCAACGGTCACCTTGTCGGCGACGTTTCTTGATACGCCGGGTCGCACATCGATCGAAGACTTCGTCACTTTGATCGTACGGGAAGATTCGACGACGCATCTGCAGGTTGCCGTTACACAAGGCGACGTGGCCGTCGATCCATGGGATTACGACGAGCAGGAGCCGATAACCTTGGAGTTGACTTTTGATCCGGCCGACGCCATCGCCAACGGCGCGGACGGTTTGTTTGCCGAGTTGGTGCAAGGTGACGCTAGCGATACGTTGCCGTATTTCACCACGGACTGGAGCGTGTACGAGCAAATCGAAGAAATCGACATGACCAAGGATGCGTACCAGATGCAATATTCCACCTACGGGCATTGGCCGTATTCCTTGCGAATCGTTTACTGATGGTTGCGGCAACGACCGGTTTTTGGTTGACGGGATGATGCGATGAAGCGGTTGTACTTATTGTTGTTTGTTTTGTTGGCCTGTCTATTAATGGCGGCGCAGTGGGAAACGATTGAACCGATGAGTGTCGCGCGTTCGGATGCGATGGTCGCGTTGGACGATGAAGGTACGCTTTACGTCTTCGGCGGCACTAACCTTTCCGATTACCTGACATCTTCGGAAAGCTATCAACCAGATGTCGGCTGGGCCGCGCTGGCCGACCTGCCAGAGCCTTTTTCGCAAGGCAACGCCGCCTGCTATGAGCAAAACATCTACATTCCGGGCGGAGTGGCCAACGGCACGATTGTCGATACCATGCTGATCTACGATACCGCTGCCGATTCCTGGGACACGGGCGTTTCACCGCCGGCGGAACGCTACGGTTACTCGTTGGATGTGTTGGGCGAGTATTTGTATGCCCTCGGCGGGGCGGATACGTTGGATGAATCGCAAAGCAACTGTTGGCAATACGATCCGGCCGGCGCATCCTGGACGGCGATGGAATCGATGAACTCGGCACGGCGCTACCACGGAAGCGCTGCTTTAGAAGGCAAGTTGTATGTTTTCGGCGGCATCGATGATTCCGCGCCAACGCCGCAGGCCAAGGTTGAAGGCGAGGTCTATGACCCGGTGGCCGATGAGTGGAGCGCGATTGCCGACATGCCGGTGACATTCTGGGGGGGTAGTTCCGGCGTGGTCGACGGCGTGATCTGGGCTTGTCACGGCATGCAGAACGACCAACCTTCCGCAACTTGCATGTCATATGATCCGACGGAAGATGAATGGACCATCGAGAATCCGGCGGCGGAAGAACGCTATCGGGTCGGTTCCGCTTCTTCGCCGTTGTACGCGGTCGGCGGCACGCAAATCGGTCTGCAAGGCGCGGAAGCGGTGGTTGTTGTTGAAAGGCTGATCAGTGCCGAAGTGGACGATGATACCGTCGATGACGACACCGTTGACGATGACACGGTCGACGACGATGACGACAATGACACCGTTGACGACGACGATTCAATTCAACCGGACGACGACTCGGCCGATGATGATGCTGTCGCCGATGACGATGATGATGACAACGCCTGCGGGTGCTGACCGAATATCAATTCCGTAAATGTATATCTATTGCCAGCGTGGCTGAAAGAACTTGAGCAGTTCGGTGCGCAGCCAGCGCTTTTCCGGCAGTTTGGCGTTGGTGGCGATGTGGCGCTTGGTCGAGCCGACCATGAATGCCAGATTCGGCGGGCTATTGCGTTTGTTGCCGATGTCGAAAATCACGTCTTCGATGCGGTGAAGCGGAAAGCGTTTTTTGCGTTTGAAGCACAAAATCCGCGTGGCACGAACGAAATCGTCTTTTTCGGTATACAACTCTTCGCGTCCAAACAGCTTCCAGCTGACCAGCAGCAGCAGGAAAATGCCGACGGCGTCGTGCAGGGCGCCGAAGCCGACCATCGCCCATTCTTCCGTGGCGATGCCGATGACGTTCCACATCACCATGAAGCCGCACCAGAAACAGGTAAATAGAATGAGGAAACAGCCGCCGCGGTTGAATCCGCCGGAGGGGATGCGGGCGTAAAAGCGATTGCCGGGTTCGTTGGTCAATTCGATTTTCGTATCGAAGGGTTTTTCAGCCGGTTCGTTGATGTCGTCCAATTGATAGCCGATGACATCTTTTACTTTGCTGATCAAGCGCAGGCCGGCTTTGACATCTTCGTCCAGATCCGTGTTGTCGGTCAGGTCGTAGGTCGTGCCGCAGAAATCGCAGGTTATCGCACCGCGGCGAAAGGCCCGCTTGGTAATTTTCAACGGCGCGCCGCAACTATTGCACTTCAATTCCTTCAACGATTGAACCTCGCTATATTTTTTCTTCGGAAAACGACCTGAAAACTGAAGGCTATTTTACCGGATTCAAGCGATCACCACATAAAAATTTTCAAATTCTTGTCTTGTATATTACAAACCAGTACTTATATTTCACTAGATAAAACTATTGTTTGTAGAAAAAAGGAGTGGGGAGATGAAAAGAAATACCTGGTTGGCCTTATGGATCGTCGCTTCAGTGCTGTTGGGAACCGGCATCGCCAATGCGCATGTTCCTTATTTCGAGCACAATGATTGGAGCGAGCAAAATCCATTTATCGTGCAAAACGGTGTCGAACAATCCATCGCCGTTTATTCCTGGTTGGAGTTCGGCTCCTGGGTGCGCGGCACGATCGACGTTGACGTTTACATGTTCGAAATCGCCGAACCGACACAACTGTACATCGGTTCCATTGTGCCCGCCTGCGTCGGCTACGAAGAATTCTTGCCCTGGTTTGCTATCGTCGGGCCGGGTTTGCCCGATCCGGGGATGATGGTTCCGTTTGATATCCCCGAAGACTATGGCGCCATCATTGTCGAAAATTTTGCGCCCGGCGAAGAACGTGACAAATTCTACGAGCCTTTCGGCGGCAAGTGGTATTACGACGGACCCGTCTATGACGATTGGGTCGACGAACCGGGCGTGTATTACATCTACTACTGGGATCCTTACGGCATCGGCGGCGATTACTCGGCCATCATCGGTGACAAGGAAATCTGGGGTTTGGTGGAAATCATTCGCGCCCTGATTTACACGCCGCTGATTCGTCAAGATCAAGAATTGCATCTTGAGTGCGTGTTGCCTTGGTCTTGATCTTGTGAGTGCATTGTCATCCACCAATAAATCTTTGGAGAGGGTATGAATTTTTTTCTACGCGAACAGATTCGCATCGGCATCAGTGCTTGCACTTACGGGGCGAAGGTTCGTTACAACCGCAAGGGCTGGGATCGTACCGAAAAGCTGGGGCGTGAACGTGATGCGTTTATCTGGACGCCGATTTGCCCGGAGGTTAACAGCGGACTTGGCGTCATGCGGCCTTCGGTACGGTTGGCCGGCGGCAATGGCTTCGATTTTTGGGACGGCAAGGCGGAGATGGTCGCGAAGAAAGCCGGGAACGTTACCGCTGAAATGAAGGCCGGCATGTTGGCGAGTTTGGAAATTCTCAAGCGGGCCGGGGTCGAGGCCTTTGCTTTTATGGAAGGCAGCCCATCCTGCGGTGTATATCGCACGACGTTAAGCAAACAACGGCTGGGCAAACCGCCAGGCGCTTTCGGTGCGCTTTTGCTGAAAGAACAGATTTTTCTCATTCCGGCGATCGATATGGAAGCGCCGGTAAAATGGTGGGATTGGCGTCGTCGTCTGCATGCGTTTGTTTGGCTGCAACGGCAGGATCTGACCGGCAAGAAGCAAATCTACGAAATCTGGAATAATTACAAATTTCTCTGCCAGGAAATCGACAACACCAAGGCGCGCGAGATGGGACGCCAACTGGCGGCGATGCCCAAGCGCCTGACCAAAGAATTCGCTGAAAACTGGCGCAACGAAGTTCTGTTGCTGCTGCGTCGCCCGTCGACGTTGCCGCGCATTCAGGCGAGTATGCAAAAGCACTTCGCGCATTACCGCAAGCACGTCAATCCTCGCGCGAAGGAATTAAAACCGCCGAAAAAGGAAATGAGCAAGTGGGCGTTCTTCGAAAAACTGCTCGACATGGAAAAGCGCGCGGTGAAGGAAGGTTTCCACTTTGCCGGTACGCCGGTCATTTACCGTAGCGATCGGCGTTAGTTAACGCAAAGCTTGAATGATCGCCTTGGCGTATGCGGGCAGGTCGGGCGGCGTGCGGCTGGTAATCAGGTTCTTGTCGACGACCACTTCTTCGTCGCACCAGCTTGCCCCGGCGTTGATCAAGTCGGTTTTAATCGCCGGCACCGAAGTCAACCTGCGCCCTTTCAGAATGTCGGCCTCGGCGAACATCCAGGGGCCGTGGCAGATCGAAGCGATCACCTTGCCTGCGGCATCAGCCTGTTTGACCAGGCGCACCATGTCGGCATCGCGGCGCATTTTGTCGGGGGCATAGCCGCCGGGCACGATTAGCGCATCGCATTGATCGCCTTTCAGGTCCTTGGCCGCGGCATCGCTACGCACCGGATAACCGTGCTTGCTGGTGTATTCGACGTCGGCTTGCGGCGCGACGGTGACAACGTTCGCGCCTTCTTCGCGCAACCGGTAATAGGGGTACCAGAATTCCAGGTCTTCGTAGATATTCTCGACCAAAATGAAAACTTTTGTGGACATGCTTTGCTCCTTGTTTTATGTCATGTTCAATGTAATGCGTTTTTTGCCGGGAGCAACTTTTTTGCTATCCATAAGGTCGGAGAGTCATGAAAGGATCCGGATGAGATTTGCACGTCGACTTGTCCTTGTTTTTTTGCTTGCCGGCGGGCTGCTTTTGACGTATTGCCAAAAGCCGGCTTCGTCGGAACCGACCGGACTTCCCATGCCCAGTATTGAACAGGGCCATCGCCATGACTCGTCGTCGCCGGAACGACGCGCGGCGCGTTTGCCCGACAGCGGCATCTGGCCGGAACTGAATAAAAACATCGCACTATTTCCGCCGCAACATTTCGATAAAATAAAAACGTCGATTGTCATCGACAAGCCGCGTCGTGTGTTGACCTTGCTGGTTGACGGATGGCCGGTTGTTGCCTATCCGCTGGCGCTGGGTTTTTCGCCGACCGGCGACAAAGTGCGGCAGGGCGACGGGCGCACCCCGGAAGGCGAATTTTATCTGACGCGTTTGGTCGACCGCGGCTTGGCGGCGCGCTTTGGGCCGCGGGCGGTGTATTTAAGCTACCCCAATGCGGAAGATGCCGACCGGGGGCTGCGCGCAGGACTTATCAATCAGGCGCAACACCGAGCGATCATGCAAGCCATCGCCGCCGGCAGCGCACCACCGGGGAACACGGCGTTGGGCGGCGGTATTCGCATTCATGGTGGTGGCATCGAAAGCGACTGGACGCGCGGCTGTGTCGCCTTGCGCGATCCGGATATGCTGGAGGTGTACGACCGTGTGCAATTGCGAACACCGGTCAAGGTGCTTGGCGCCAACGATAAACCACCTTTTGGTGACCACGATGACGATGGCATTGCCGATGCGATCGACGTGTTGCTTGGCGCCAAGAAAAGTGTGATCAACGCCGCGCAGTACGACGGCACGTATTACGCAATCAGTTCAACAGGCGGCGACGTCGCCCGAAACGTTGGAGTGTGCACCGACGTGGTTATCCGTGCGCTACGCAATGCCGGTGTTGATTTACAAGCGTTGGTGCAGCAAGATCGCGCTGCCCATCCGGCGTCCTATCCGCGCATTAAAAAGCCCGATCCGTCGATCGACCATCGTCGCGTGCCCAACCTGATCGTCTGGTTCAGGCGACATTGGCAGGCGTTGTCCACAAGCGATTTCAAATCTTATCGACCCGGCGACGTCGTCTTTTTCGACGGTGGCTTTTATGCCGGCCCCGATCACGTCGGCGTCGTTGCCGATCGCGTTGGAGCAAGCGGGAACTTGTTGGTGATTCATCACCTCGGAGGCACTCCCTGCAAAGAAGCTTTGCTGGGGCAGATGACCGTCGTTGCTGCTTTCCGCTGGCAACCGTAGCGATTTGACTTCCCTCGTTTCGTGTTTACTTTTGTGAAAAATAATGGAGGCGTTGATGTTACCGATTGTAACGCCGGAAATAGAAAAATACTTGGAAAGCCTGCAACCGCCCCGCGATGACGTCTTGCGGGAAATGGAAGCCATCGCCGAACAAAACGACTTTCCTATCATCGGCCCCGACGTCGGTTTGCTGCTTTACATCTTGACGAAAATCACCGGTGCGAAACGCGTGCTTGAATTGGGATCGGGTTACGGTTATTCGGCTTATTGGTTCGCGCAGGCCTTGCCGGACGATGGCTTGGTTGTGGCCACCGACACCGATCCGGGAAATAAAACCCAAGCGGAGGAATATTTCGCGCGCAGCGGTTTGTCGGGGAAATTACAATTCGAGTTGGGTGAGGCACTGGATGTGATCGATCGCCTTGACGGTGAATTCGACATCATCTTCAACGACATCGACAAAGAAGATTATCCGCTGTCGACCGACAAGATTGTTCCGAAGTTAAAAATGGGTGGCTTATTCATCACCGACAACTCGTTGTGGTACGGCAAAATCGTTCGCGATCCGCCGCCGGATGAAACCACCGCGCGGGTCGTTCAATTCAACCGCGAGTTGGCTGCGGATCCTCGATTCGAAATGTTGGTGTTGCCGATTCGCGACGGTTTGACGATCGCCCGAAAAAAATAATTTGGCACCGCCTTTTGTCTTTCTTTACACCGCAAATCTATCTATGAAAAAAAGGTGTTGGATACAAAGGGAGTCGGCCTCATGCGTTTTGTCACTCTTGTTTTGCTTTTGCTTTGCTTGTTGTTGGCAGTTTTATCTTGCGGTTCCGGAGACGACGACGATGATAACGATGATGACTCCGAGTTGACGCCGATTCTGAATTGGGCGGCGCTGACCAATCCGATTCTATCCAGGGAAGACCGTATGCTGAAAGACCAGGCAGTGGTCTACCGTAACGGCTATTTTTACATTTTCGCCTCGCAACGTTTTGATGACGATGACCCGCAGGCCGACGGCAAAAAGAAGATGTTTTATCGTACGCCGGATTTCACAAACTACGAGACTTTTCAAGATCCGGATCTGCCCAATGGCGTCGGGTCGCCCGATGTCAGCTACCACGACGGCGTCTATTACATGGTTTACCAATACCCGGTCGATAACTACGTCGGTGATGAAGATGCTTTTCGCCGGCTATTTCTCACGACTTCGACAGACCTGATCGACTGGACTCCGCCTCAGGAACTGGCGCCCTGGCTGCACCGCAACGACAGAACCATCGATGGCGCGCTCGGCTTCGTCAACGGCTATTTCTTCTTAGGCTATAAACGCGGTCAGATGTTTTACGTCAGCCGGTCATTAAACAAACAGCTTGATGGCCAATGGCTGCCCGGTATTTATGCGGCGCCGGGCGGATTATTCGATTGGGCGGAAAACTACCAGTTCATCAAAATCGACGGCGTCTGGCATATGGTTGCCACGTCGAAGGATGAATTACTTTCGGAAGGCGGCGGAAACGAGTACACCGCCGGGCACGCTCCATATATCTATCAAGTCTCAGGTAATGGCGAGACCCTGGCGGAATGGAGCCGCTGGACCAACAAGCGCCGGCTGGAAGTGCCGCAGGAAAATTGGAACCAGATGATGTACGCGAATTGCGGATTCTTATGCGACTGGCGCGAGTACGACGGCTATTTCTATTTGTTCTATGCCGGAGCCAACGATTCGGTCAGTTTTCAGGGTCGCGGCCATGGCAAGATCGGTGTCGCCCGCTCGCGTGATTTGATCACCTGGAAGGTGGCCGGCGATACCAGCGAGTAAGCCGACAGCTTGACACCGTCCGGCGAACCCTCTTCACTAATTGCATCATGCGTTTGCTGTTGATCAACCCGTGGATCCACGATTTTGCGGCCTACGATTTCTGGGCCCGCCCGCTGGGCCTGCAAATTGTCGCCGGAATATTGCGGCAGACGGGGGCTGAAGTCGAATACCTCGATTTGACGGATCCGCTTTCTCCCTGGCTGCCGGATGATAAAAAGCGAAAACGCCGAACGGGCGGTCATGGCAAATTCAATCGCACCAGGATTGTGAAACCGAGTTGCCTGCCGGATATCAACAGGCATTTCAGTCGATACGGAATCCCACCAGAATTCACCCGAAGGGCGCTGGCGGCGCAGCAAAAGCCCGACGCCGTGCTGGTCACGTCGATGATGACCTATTGGTATACCGGCGTTGTCGAAACCATCGAAACGGTCAAAGAGCAATGGCCGGACGTGCCGGTGATTCTCGGCGGTGTCTACGCCACGTTGTGCGACGATCATGCTCGTCGCGTCAGTGGGGCCGACCATGTTGTGACCGGCGCGGTGGAAGATGCTGCCGCCGAGGTGAGTCATTTGCTTGGTTTGTCCATCGACGATGACGCGATCGATAAAGCGCTGCCGCTGTTTCAACCGCATGGTTCGATCGATTCGGCCGGTTTGTTGACCTCGAGGGGCTGCCCATTCGATTGTCCGTACTGCGGAGTCAAGCAATTGCATCCGCGGTGGGTTAAATATGCACCCGAACGCATTGAGCGCGAAGTGCGGCATGTTGTCCTCGAGCTTGGCATATCCGACTTAGCGCTGCTGGATGACGCTTTTCTCATCGACACCGACCGGGCGATCGACATCATGCAACGCATTGCGGTGATGGCTTCAACGCTGTGCATTCATGCCGCTTCCGGCTTGTCGTGTCGCGGTTTAACCGCCGATGCTGCTTACTGGATGAAAAAATCAGGGTTTGCCACCATCCGTCTCGGATTGGAGACAGCCGATCCGAAAGCGCAGCAAAAGATGGGCGGCAAGGTTGACCTCGATGAGTTTAAGCAAGCGGTACAGAACCTGTTGGCGGCCGGCTTTTCTAAAAGCGATATCGGCGTCTATGTGATGGCCGGCATGCCGGGACAGGCGCGGGCGGAGGTCGAGCAATCCGTTGACGAGGTATTGGCTTTGGGTTTGCAACCTCATTTGTCGGAATACTCGCCGGTGCCGGGGAGTCCGATGTTTGCCCTGGCGCAGGAGGCCTCAAAGTATGATTTGGCGGAACCGTTGCTTCACAACCCTACGTTGTTGCCCTGCGACGGTGAAGATCTTGACGCTCATGAGATACAGAAGATAAAGCATCGGATATCTTTGGCACTGGGTGACATGTAACTTGATTGATATGTCTGATCCCGCTAACATTCGTATGCTAAAGTGCACGAGTGAAATTGAAACCGGATTGTGAGGATAAACGATGAAAAAACACTGGTTGGTAATCGCCGCTTTGCTGACTTTGCTGATGTTCATCCCGCTACTGGCCTGCGATGATGACGATGACGATGACGATGACGATAACGATGATAATGACGATGTCACTCCGGACGATGACGACGATGATAATGACGACAACGACGATGTTACGCCCGATGACGACGACACCACCCCGGATGACGACGATGACGACGACTATGTCGTGCCGCCGGTGAATAATCCCGAACCTTACTGGCCCGAATGGGTGCTTAAACACTGGGTGTGGGAAGACGCATCGACCCAAGAATCGGCACTGGAGATGGTCGATGGTTTTCTCAACCGCGATATCCCCGTCGGTGCAATTATCATCGACAGCCCCTGGGCGACCGGTTACAGCACCTTCGAATTCGATCCCGCCCTTTTCGCCGATCCGCAGGGGATGATCGACGATTTGCATGCGCTTGGCATTCGCGTGTTCTTGTGGACCGTGCCCAACGTCAACGTCGATTCGCCCAACTACCAGGAAGGTTTCGACAACGGCTACTACATCAACAACGGACGCACCGTCGAGTGGTGGAAAGGCGAAGGCAGCTTCATCGACTTCAACAATCCGGATGCAATGGCCTGGTGGCACGGGATGATCGACAACGTGCTCGACATGGGCATCGACGGTTGGAAAACCGACGGCACCGCTTTCTACACGTTGATGTTCATCATGGTGCAGACAGCGACCGGGCCGATTTCGCCGAAGGAATATCAGGAGCAGTATTACACCGACTTCTTCGAATATACCCGCGAGCAATTGGGGCCCGATCGCGTAATCACTGCGCGACCGGTCGACAGTTACGGAATTCCCTTCTGGGGGCCAAGCTTCGCCCCACGCGACGTCAATCCCTGCGGCTGGGTCGGCGATCAGGACGGCAATTGGTTCGGGCTCAACGCCGCCTTAACCAACATGTACTTTTCCGGCGTGCGCGGTTTCGTCAACTTCGGATCCGACGTCAGCGGCTACCGCGGCGGCGGCCAGCGCGAAACCGAATTGTTCGTGCGTTGGGTGCAACTCGGCGCGTTCTCACCGGTGATGGAGCAGGGCAATCCCGACGACATCTATCCGTGGGATTACGGTGCCGATGTGTTGAATCTCTACCGTGATTACGTGCTGCTGCATCACCAGTTGATTCCGTACATGTACAGCCAGGGCGCGCACTACTACGACGACGGTCTGTCGGTGTATCGACCCATTCTCAAGTTCAACTGGCATCACAACCTGGGAGACGATTTACTGGTTGCGCCGATTGCCGGGCCCGGCGGCGAAAAAGAAGTCAACTTCCCCGACGGCGATACCTGGGTTTACTGGTTCGACGGGACCGAGTACGAGGGTGGAACGGTTCAGGATCTGGAATTTGATTTGGAAGAATACCCCGTGTTTGTGCGCAAGGGCGCCATCCTGCCGCTCGACTTCGGTGAGAACTCGATTCTCGGGCCGGGCGCCGACGGCCGCGCGCCGATCACCGCGGTGATTTACCAGTCGGAAGAAGGTGCGACGACGCACATCTATGAAGAGGGCGGCACGGGCGCGGATATCGACTACGCTTGGGCGAAGGGCTTGCTTATTCACTTGAGCGCCACCGATCGTGCCTACGCGTTTTTGATTAAAGACGTCGACGCACCCGGCGAAGTGTTGGTTGATCCGGCCGGCGAATTGAGCGATGCGGGCAGCCTGGAAACGCTAGCGACCAGTGAAACCGGCTTTTTCTACGACAGCTCCGCGCGCGAGTTGTGGATCAAGCCCGGCAACGCTCAGCAAGGCGTTGTCATTGAAGTAAACTGACAGCGAAAAGCGAGAGTGCATTCGAGCCCGGTCGTGAGGCCGGGCTTTTTTATGGCCGATTACTCTTCCGCTTCGTCAATCGAAAAATCTAGATCGGCGCCGAGATGCGCTTGCTGCACGTAAAGGTAATGCAGTAGACGATAGCCTCCGTCGGGGGGCGGGGGCGGCTGCCAGGGTTCGCCGCGACGTTCCAGAGTGGCCGGATCGACAAGCAGGTCGACGCGTCGTTCGGCGACATCGAGTTCGATCATGTCGCCGTCGTGTACCAGCGCCAACGGACCGCCGGCCGCGGCTTCCGGGCTGACGTGCAGCACGATCGTGCCGTAGGCGGTGCCGCTCATCCGGCAATCGGCGATACGTACCATGTCGGTTACGCCTTGCTCGGCCAGGTATTTGGGAATCGGCAACGAGCCTGCTTCGGGCATGCCCGCTGCGATCGGTCCGGCGTTGCGTAAAACGAGTACGTGATCAGGGGTCAGGCCCAGGGCCGGATCGTCAATGCGCGCCGCCGCATCTTCCGGCGAATCGAAGACGCAGGCGGGGCCGCGATGCTTCATCAAGTTTTCGCCGGCCGCCGCCGCTTTGATGACCGCACCGTCCGGCGCCAGAGAACCGTACAGGGTGACCAGCGCGCCTGCCGGGCCGAGGGGCTTGTCCAACGTGCGGATGGTCGTCTGCCAATCGCCGGCACGCTCGACGTCTTGAAGCAACTCGCCCAACGTTTTGCCGGTGATGCCGACGGTATCCAGGTGCAGCAACGACGATAATTCTTTGAGCAAGACAGGAACGCCGCCGGCTTTGTGCAGATCTTCCAGATAGCCGACGCCTGCCGGTTTGCAATCGACCAGCAAAGGCGTTTTCTGCGCGAAGTCGTGGAAGTCGTCGAGACTCAGCTCGATGCCGGCGCGGTGGGCGATGGCGGTAAGGTGGACTACCGCGTTGGTCGAACCGGAAACGGCGGCCAGAACGGTCAACGCATTTTCAAAGGCTTTGCGCGTCAGAACCTTCCGCGGTGTGATCGGCGCCTTGGCCAATTCAACCGCGCGTCTTCCTGCAGCCACTGCGTTGCGCAAACGGTCACCGGTGCCGCCCGGAGGAGTCGCCCCGCCGGGCATCATCATCCCCAGTGTTTCGACCAGGCAGGCCATCGTCGACGCGGTGCCCATGACCATGCAGGTGCCGCCGTCCGAACAGAGCGCCTGTTCGATCTCGGCGATTTCTTTTTCGTTGATTTCGCCCGCGCGGTACTTGGCCCACATGCGACGGCAGTCGGTGCAGGCGCCGAGGCGCTGCCCACGCCAGGAGCCGGTGGTCATCGGTCCGGCGACGACCTGAATAGCCGGGATATTCGCCGATGCCGCCGCCATCAGTTGGGCGGGCACGGTTTTATCGCAGCCGGACAGCATCACCACCGCGTCCATCGGTTGGGCGCGGATCATCTCTTCGGTGTCCATCGCCAGCAGATTGCGATAGAGCATGGTTGTCGGGTGGGTGAAAATTTCGTGCAGGCTGATCGTCGGGAAAGCGAAGGGTAAACCGCCGGCCTGCAACACGCCACGTTTGACCGCCGCGACCAGCGCGGGCATGTGACGGTGGCAGGTGTTGTAATCCGACGAAGTATCGACGATGCCGACGACGGGACGGTTCAGGTCTTCGCCATCGTAACCGGCCGAAGCGAGAAAGGCGCGGCGCAAGTACTTGGTAAAATCGGCGTCGCCGTACTGCGTAAGATTGCGATAAATGCCTTCCGGTTTTTTCTTCATGGTGTTTTCCTACAAACCGATTTTATGGCGCAGGGCTTGGACATCGCTGACCCAATTGCCGACGTTCCAGCGTCCGAACGCGCCCAGTCCGCCGAGCGGATCGTTGCCGTAATAGACGGGCAGATGAATCAACGACAGACCCGGATGCGCGAAGGCTTGGTCCAACGCCGCTTTCAGCGATTCGGGCGAGTTACCGCCGGGCAATGCGAGCACGCCTTTGAATGAATCGGCCATTTTGACGTAATCGACTTCGACGTGATCGTTGGTAGCAAAGTCGCAGCCGTATTGATCGTTTTGCAGGGCGGAAATGGCGGCCATGCGGCAATTGTCCATCAGCAGAATACAACCGCGGGCGCCGTGCTCGACGCCGTCGATAAGGATCTGCGGATTCATCATGAATGAGCCGTCGCCGGTGAAAGCAATTCCGTAAAAGGGTTTTTCGGCCACGGCGCTCGCCAGCAGGGCGCAGACCGCCCAGCCCATATAACTGGCGCCGGTGTCGGTGAAAGATTGGCCGATGCGCTGGTCTTCGACGACCTGGAAGCCGTTGGCCTGCACGTCGCCCGCATCGAAGAAGGAGACGGCATTATTCGCGCGCGCCCAATCGGAGGCGATTTTTATCGCTACGGGCTGCGTCAGTATGTCGTCATTCCAGACTTCATCGAAAAGAGTAGGGTGATTGTACCGTTCGTTTTTGAAGTCGATCCACTTTTGTTTTTGTTCGCGACAATCTTTGAGCCAGGCCGATTCCCCGTCGACTTTCGATCGGCCGGCGAGCTTTTCTTTGAGTCGGTTGTTGAGCTTTCGCAATGTTGCAGCGGCGTCGCCGACCAGGGGAATTGTCTTGCCGTAGTGCAACGCATCGCGGGCGTCGGTGTTGATGTGAATGACTTGCTTTGCGTTGGGGTAGGCAGTGCGGCTGCTGTCGGATTGGCAGACGAAACGTGAGCCGATCGCCACCAGCAGATCGGCTTGCTCCATCGCGTAATTGCCGGAAATCGTACCTTTGCTGCCGCCGACCAGCATGTTGCGCGGGTGCTTGTAAGGCACGACGCCGGTAACCAACGGGCTGAGCACGCTGACGCCGTCGACCAGGTCGAGAAATTCGCCGATTTCCGAATCTGCGTTGCGTCCACCGCCGCCGACGCGAACGACGACGCGTTTGGAATCGAGCAGGGCGGCTGCGGCAATGTCGTACAATTTTTCGTCAGCCGCCGGTCCCATGGCCGGTACGGACCCATGGGGCAATTCTTCGAGATTAAACTCGCGCAGCAAAGCGGGTTGCGTATTCATTGGCATCAACAAGAAGAACGGGCCGCCACGGTGCGGATGATCGACGGTCAGCAAGCCGCGGCGAAGAGCGGTGCCGACGGCGGAAGGCGTATGCAGCGAATAGGCCTGTCCCATGGTAGCGAACAAACGCAGAAAAAGACCCTGCTCATGCTTGGGAATCTGCTGCATGTTCATGCCTTCGTCTTCGCTGGTTTCATCGCCAAGCAGATACCACACACCGAGGCCGTTGCTGGCCGGAACCAGCGAACCGGCCAGGGCATGCAAAGCGCCCGGACCGATCGAGGTGATCACGGCGACTTTTTCGCCGGTGACCCAACGCAGTGCCGAGGCCGCGTGCGACGCCTCGATTTCGCTGCGCACCGGGCAGGTCCGTACCACGCCGGCTTCCTGATAGATGCGCAGCACTTCGCCGATTTCGGTCGAGCCGTGGCCGAGTACGCAAAGAAAAGTGCTTATGCCTTGACGCAGCATGCCGAGTACAACGGCTTCGGAAAGGGTGAGGTCGGCCGTTGCCGACAATGTTCCCAACGCCAGTGCCTGTTCGAATCCGCCGGCATCGGCGATGGCTTTGGCGCGCGCTTGACGTTGTTCGATGATTTCTGCAGACATCGCGAAATCTCCTGTTTTTTCGCAGAGGACGAGTTAGTGTTTGCCCCTCGGCGTCTTTTGTCAAGAATGGAAAGGTCGGGTGCATTGATTGACCGGCGGTGCCTGCGATAGGTTACAGTAAAAAAAAACGAGGTCGTCTTCATGATTCATCCCGAGCGGTTACAACGGCTCAACCAACATGCGGAACGAAACGACGGCAAATTTGTTTTGTATTGGATGCAGGCATCGCAGCGGTTTGAATACAACCATGCGCTGGAATACGCGATCGACCAGGCCAATCAAGCGGGTAAACCGTTGGTCGCCGTCTTCGCATTGACCGATGACTATCCCGGCGCCAATTGGCGACATTACCGATTTATGATCGAAGGATTGCGCGAGACCCGGACGGCATTGGTCGACCGCGGTGTGCAGTTGGTGGTGCAGAAGGGTGAACCGGCGAAAGTCGTCTCTGCGATGGCTAAGCAGGCGGATCTTGTCGTCACCGATTGCGGGTACACGCGGGTGCAGTGGCAATGGCGAAAGAAAATCAGCGAATCGATCGATGCGCCATTGGTGCAGGTGGAAAGCGACGTGGTTGTACCGGTTCAGGCGGTATCAAACAAACAAGAATTCGCCGCACGCACAATTCGACCGAAGATCCATCGTTTGCTGCCGGATTACCTGACGCCATTGAAAGCGAGGAAGCTGAAAAATGACTCGCTTGGATTGCGCTTTGAAGCGATGGAACTGGATAACGAAGATGCGTTGAAAAAACTCAAGGTAGATCGCAGCGCCAAACCGTCGAATCTCTATCGAGGTGGCATCTCGGAAGCGCAACGTCATTTGGATGACTTCATTGTGCACAAGCTGGATCATTACGATCAAAA
>Ga0272444_10000385_pt1 | contig 48361 bp, 33 predicted proteins | sample SSMForm13_FD_201033 | JGI IMG/M metagenome (GOLD analysis project Ga0272444, IMG submission 201033) | Marine sediment archaeal communities from Little Sippewissett salt marsh, Falmouth, MA, United States - SSM-Form-13 | ecosystem: Environmental > Aquatic > Marine > Wetlands > Sediment ... | reverse complement strand
ACTGTATTGTAAAGAATATTTTGCGAAGTAAAACTGCGATTTGGGAAGAGAGATTATGAAAATCTCTTTTTTTTTAGTTAAATCCTATTATACTAATGATGGTTATTTTATTTAGTTTTCGGGTGCCCTTTTCGCAAAGCGGGAATTGACATCTGCAATGCAGAAGAAAACAAATGACAGAACGTTTTTCTCAGGGATTTCTGGATAGGATTATTGCGGCTACCGATGTCGGTTCCGTTATCGGCCGGTTTACCGCGCTAAAAAGGCGCGGCAATAAGCTCGTCGGCCTATGCCCGTTCCATAAGGAAAAGACTCCCAGCTTCACTGTGGACCCGGATAGAGGGCTATATTACTGTTTCGGCTGTCACGCGGGCGGTAGTATTTTTAACTTCCTGATGGAAAAAGAGGGACTCACATTCTACCAATCCGTGGAGTTGCTGGCCCGGGAATCCGGGATCGAATTGCCGAAATTGAAATCCGGCGGCAAAAGCAAAGACGATACCTACGAGGCCGCCGATTATGGCGCGCGTTTCTTCCAGAAAGCTCTTAAAGCGGATATTGGCGGGGAAGCGCGGGATTATCTAAAATCGAGGGGGATTTCCGGGAAGACATGGGAAGTTTTTGGCCTTGGATGGGCTCCGGCGGACCGGAACCATCTGGTTACATCGGTCGAAAAAGCGCGGAAGGAAACTGAGTCATTTCTCGAGATCGGCTTGCTTGCCAAATCGGATAGAGGCAAGCTATATGCGAAGATCAATGACGCGCTGGTCTTTCCGATCTCGACATCGAGTGGCCGGATAGTCGGTTTTGCCCATCGCAGGATTAGGGAAGATCCAAATTATACGGGCCCGAAATATATCAATAGCGCCGACAACGATATTTACCATAAATCGAGTATTCTCTATGGCCTTGCGCAGGCGCGCGCCGCAATTCGCAGGGAGAAAAAGACGGTCCTTGTTGAAGGCTATTTCGACGTCATCGCTCTCGCGGACAAGGGCATAGATAACGCAGTTGCTACTTGCGGAACGGCGTTGACATCCGAGCAGGCCAATCTTCTCGCGCGTTTTGCACCGACTGTAATTGTTATTTTCGATGGCGACGAAGCCGGGCTTCGCGCTACTCTGCGTTCGCTGGAAATACTCCTCGAAGCCGGCTTGAATGTTTCTATTGTCCGGCTTCCCGAGGGCGAAGACCCGGATTCTTTCGTATTAGCCGAGGGTTCGAGTGCATTGACCGATATTATTGAAATCGCCCCCGATTGGTTCGATTGGTTATACGATTTCGGCTGGGGCGAGTCGGAGGGCTCCGGGGTAACGGCTGCCGTTTCGGTTGTGGATAGGATCGCGATTCCACTCGGTTCTATCTCCGACAGCATGAAGCGGAATTTATATGTCCGCGAATTGTCAAAACGGCTGTCTATCGATGAAAAAAGTGTTTTGGATCATCTGCGCCGTTCATATCAGAAGCAGCGATCCCGGTTCTCGGAATCGAGTGATATTCCGACGCACGAGGAACTGCCCGCTAGAGCGAAGCTCGAGCTTTCCCTGGTAGCGGCGGTTTTGCATTCTAACTCGGGAGATAACGGCGAGAATCCGCTTACTCTCTATCCGGGATTATGGGAAAAAGCCGTCGGCGGTTATACGCCTGCGGAAATCCTCTCGGAGATTGCGGATGAACGTGCAAGAGGATATCTTTCCGCTACGATCTGTGAGGGGAAAAGCGAAAATATCAAATTCCATTGCGAAATGCTGCGATACAAGCTTTCGCGAATGAATATCCAGGAGAAGATCGAGAGCATTCAAAATAGACTTCGCGAAATCGGAAATGGCGAGAACAAGGAAGAGGAAGCAACCCTATTGGGCGAGCTAAATAGCCTTGTCCGAAAGTTGAACGATCTCGGCAAAACCACAATAAAATAAGGTCGGTATTAGAATGAATGAACAGAAAAAATACGAAGCATTGGAAAACTATGTTGACGCTCTTGGTGAGAAGAAATCGGTGTCTTTCTTCGAAATCGAAGAATTTTTCAACAACGTAGATTGTAAAATTAGAGAAGAGGACATAATCGATTTTTTGTCCGCCAATGGAATTACGGTAATAGGTCTTCATAAAGAAGAACACCGCCGAGTTCGTAAGGACGACCCGTTGTGGCTTTATATTAGGGAGGTCGGTAGGGTTGATATTCTGGGTAAAGAACGGGAACTCGAAGTCGCGTCTAAGATGGAAACCACACTCAATATAATCCGCGAGATCATTTATGCAAATTCCATGCTTACAAGACATCTTGTTAACGTCGGGGGATTAGTCGCAACCCGCTCTATTCCTATCGACGAGTTCATAAAAGTTACACTTGGCGATCCAAATGCCACAACTGACGAGCGTAGACAGGAATTGGCCGCAAGTCTTTTGGCAATCAATAATAACGTTGTAAGAACCCGTGAATTAATTATGCAGGGCTGTTCGCGCGGAGAACAGACAAAAGCAGAAAAAAAAGAAATCGCAAGACTACATGGGGAAATTCGAGATTTAGTTAACCAGCTCGATTTAACCTACCGAGCACTCGAGATGTTTCGCCCGAAGTTGGGCAAGATTCTCGCTGCTATTAACGGGCGCAAGGACCGGCTTAATAAAATGTCGGAAGCCCTTAATCTGGACGGCGAAAAGCTCCGCAAAACGGCAGATTCTGTAATCGCCGAAAAGAAGACCACAAAGAAAACCGCGAAGGAAAATAGCGTTCCGGAATCCGTCATGGTTGAAATCATTATCCTCAGAAAGCGGGAACATCGCATTCTAACGGCTTTCGAGCGAACGTCATTCGTTCCGATCGACAAACTAAAAGAGATGCTGGATCGCGCTTCCGAACAATGGGCGATTTATGACGAGTGTAAAAGGCTTCTTATCGAGGCTAACGTTCGACTGGTCATTAACATAGCGAAAAACTACACGAATCAGGGCGTCGATTTTCTCGATTTAATTCAGGAGGGCAATGCCGCCTTGATTAAAGCCGTGGAGCGTTTCGATCCGAGTCGCGGTTTTAAGCTCGGAACCTACGCTATCTGGTGGATTCGTCAGGCAATGCTGCGCACTCTTGCGGAGCAATCGCATGTGGTGAAGCTCCCTACATATTTAGTTCAATGGATACGCCGTTATGCGCGCATTGCACAGGAACTTTCGCAGAAGCATGGGCGCGAACCGACACCGCAGGAAGTCTCTCAGGAAATGGACGAAACTCCCGGGAAAAGCAATAAAATGAAGCGGTTCTTTACTGGACAGGTTTCTCTGAATAAATCGCTCGGGGATAATGACAGCAGGACTCTCGAAGACATCCTTGCGGACGAGAAATCCAGCTCGCCGATGAATACCGCGAATTTGACCATGCTTCAACATGAATTGAAGCGTGTCCTGAATACGCTTACTTCAAAAGAGCAGCGTGTTATCTCGCTACGTTTCGGTTTGGAGGACGATATGCCCCGCACTCTGGAGGAAATCGGACAGATTTTCGACCTATCGAGAGAGCGGATACGCCAGATCGAAATGAAAGCCTTATCTAAACTTAGGCACCCGAGCAAACTGGAAAAGCTGATTCCGTATTTTCGAGATTAGACTATTCAAGATTGCTGACAAATAGTGAATTTGAGATTACTTGATTAAAAATCCAAAGCCCAAAATCCAAATGTCAAATAAAGCTCAAATGACTAATGCCAAATTATCCACCACACCGCCCACTAGATTCCTTACGGGCCTTATGGCCCTACGGGAATGACAAACGGGGATTGTGCAGTTTTGAATTTTGAACTTTGGATTTGATTTAACATTTGAGCTTTGACATTTGAATTTCTATTGCTTAATTGAAACAAGGGGTATTTGCCCCTTGTTCAGGTTATACTTTTGAGAAAATCAGCGATATTCAATATTGACTTTAAAAGCCGAGGTTCTAATGGAAATTAAGAAGGAAGCTACCGCCGGCAGACTCGAACGCGGTGATGTTCGGGCAACCGTAAAACCCGGTAAAGGCCGGAATATCGAGATAAAAAGTAGTATTATGAAGATGTTCGGCGACCGTATTCGCGAGGACTGTATAGCCGAGCTCGATAGACTAAACGTGGACAATGTCCAAGTTAATCTCGAGGATGATGGCGGATTAAAATTCGTAATAGCCGCCCGAGTGGAAGCGGCTGTAGTAGAGGCATCCGGAGAGCAAAGCCCCGTTAAAACGAGAGATGTAAAGATCGAGTGTTCGCAAGAAAGGCTTCGCAGAAGCAGGCTTTATATTCCGGGGAATAATCCACACCTTTTTACGAACGCGTGGCTTTTCGGCGCCGATGTGCTTTTTCTGGACCTCGAAGATGCGGTTCCTCCCGCAGAGAAATTCGCGACACGCTACGTCGTTCGAAACGCGATTCACGAGCTAAATTTCGGGGAATCGGAAATCGCGGTTCGAATCAATCCGTTGTCGAGTCCCTACGGTATCGACGATCTTGAAGTTATTGTTCCCGTCGGACCGCAGGTTATTGTGCTACCCAAAGCCGAATCCGCGGCGGATATCGAGAGGTTGAAGTCGGAAATCGATAGAATCCAGCAAGCTGCGGGGACCGATTATGAAATCGGAATCGTTCCGATAATCGAGAGCGCTCTCGGCGTAATCAAAGCGCCTGAAATCGCCGCTGTGGATGGTGTAATTATTATTGCGTTCGGCGCCGAGGATTTCACCAAAGACATAGGCGCGGAAAGAACCCGCGACGGCAAAGAGCAGTTCGTTGCACGCTGTCAGGTCGTTCTCGCCGCCAAGGCCTGCGGTAAAATGGCGTCGGATACTGTTTATAGCAATTTTGCAGACGAGGAGGGGCTTATCGAATCGACAAGGGAGGCCAAATCCCTTGGTTTCGACGGCAGAGGTTTGATCCATCCGGGGCAGGTCGAACCTGTTCACGAGGTGTTTAAGCCGACACCCGACGAGCTCCTTTACGCTGTTCGCGTCATAAACGCCGCCGAGGAAGCGGAGCTTTCCGGTAGCGGCGTTATCGCTATTGGCCGCAAGATGATCGATCCTCCGGTAGTGGCGCGGGCCAGGCGACTAATCGCACTCGCGGATAAAATGGGAATAGAATTACCAAAACAGGAAGAAGAATGATTTGAAAGGCCATAAGCAAAATAACAACTTGTTGCTTTATCTCGAAGCTATAATCGCATTCGTTTTGATTCTGTTTTTAGTTTCCCTCCTGGGCTACCGTCTGGAACGTGCTGCATACAAGGGTTTCGAGGAAACAGTTTCACATTATAATCATACTATCTCAAAGTTAGCGAGCGAACGTATCGATGATTCAATCGATAGAATTCGATTTGCTTTGTATCTCGCAGGGATAGACCCATGCATTAAAAATTTAGACCGCGAACGTTCTCTGGAAATTACAAGGACCATTTACATCTCCCTTGAAGATAGGGTAATTGGCGTTACGCGGATGGATACTCTCGGCATTATTGTGGCAACCTGGCCCGATACTCAGGTTATCGGGCAGAGTATCGTAAATCAAACCCATGTGCGTGAAACGATGCGCACGCATAAGACCGTTATCAGTTGCCCGATTAATACCGTTCAGGGGCACAGGGCGATTGTAATCCACGAACCGGTATTTTCCGAGGATTCGGTTTGGCTTGGGAGTATCGCCGCTCTAATTTCATTCGATTATATCGAAAAACTGCTCGAACAGGATTTACGTGAAATCGGCGCACAAGCCTTCCTTCTGGATTCCACCGGCCAATTCATATACCATCCGGATATAGAGACAGGCGTGCTTTTTGGAAGGATGTATCCGCTCGATAAATCGCTTATCTTAACCCGATTATACGAAAGCTTACCCAGACCGATATCCGGCCACGGCGACTATGAAAACGATAAAGGAGAAAAATCCTACGTCGGACTTGCACCAATCAGAATTGGGTGTAATGGTTGGATATTAGGGATTTATCGCGATTCGACTTCCGTCTCGTTATCCCTACTCGATTTTCGGAAGGTAATGATATTCGCGTTCATCGGAACTCTAATAATTGTAGCGTTGGCCCTCGGCGTTATGTTGTTTTTCACGATTAAGCAAGAGCGATTAACCTGCGACAAGTCGATTAAAGAGCTATACAGCGATAGAGGTTATCATATCAAGCGCATGATCGAGGGTTTCCAGATGATGGTCGAGAACGATAATAATCTCGAATCTCTACAGTTAATTGCGGATTGCGTCCGTGAAACAGGAGATTTCAAGTGCGCAGCAATCATGCAATGCAAGGAAAATGATACTGTTATTATTCCTGCCGGTTCGTATAGAAGCCCCAGCGACCGCAATCGTTTTTTCGAACAATTAGGCACTTTTCCCCAGCGTCTCAGTTTCGAGTTCGGAAAAAAACATCCGCTCTTCAAGGCACTAGCGGATGGGCATACATTGAGAATCCCGACTACGGAACAATTCTCGGAAATATCGAGCGAGATGACGAACATGGTACAAAAGTTGATAGAGGTCCTGGACGCCGATGAGTGCTTTATAATACCTGTCTCCCTGGAAAAAGAACTTTTGGGTGGCATACTGATTATAGGCGCAGACGATGTCGAAGAGCTGAAACACAAGCTCGGCAGTTACCCGGAACTCATCGCAACGGTTTTCAAACTATCGGATACTGTCGGTAGTTCCGATCGTAGGAATCTGCTCTACGCGGACATTCTACGCTGTTTAAACTATGATATCCATATCGTGGATAATCAACTTAAGCTCGTGTATTTCAACCGCAGTTTAGGACAGGACTTAAAACTAACGGAAATGGATATCGGGAAGAAACTAATCGATATAATGCCGTATGTGAAAAAGCTGGGCCACGACAAGACCTACCGCGAAGTTATCAGAACGGGTCGGAGCGTCTCCATGGAGGAAACGAACTTTCTCGGCGATTCCGGAAAACGTTTCTTGAAAACGAAACTGATTCCGTTGTCGTCAGGAACTGATAACGTCCAGCGAGTGCTGACGATAATCGAGGATATAACTCCGCAAATGGAATTGGCCGAGGAACTCAAGGATACTATGCGCGAACTTAAAACTCTCGCTACTACCGATGGTTTGACCGGGCTTTTCAATTATCGTCATTTCTCGGAAACTCTGCCTAAGATGATCGATTCCGCGAGGGATGCTAAAGCATCGCTGTGCCTCGTAGTGCTCGACCTCGATAATCTGAAGGCATACAACGATCTCGGTGGTCATCATTACGGCGATAACCTCTTACGCGTGGTCGGACACATTTTAACACAACACCAGTCGCCGGGCGATACGGTGGCGCGTTACGGCGGAGATGAATTCGTGATTATCCTGAAGAATACCGGTCTCGACGCCGCCAGAAACCGCGCGGAACTAATCCGAACAAGCATTGTCGCCTATCCATTCCGCGATGAGGAGCATCTCGCGGGCGGCAATGTAACCGCGAGTTTCGGGGTTGCGGCGCTATGCGACGATGTGGAGGACTCCGACGATCTTATGCGCCGTGCGGACAGGGCGCTTTACCGCGCGAAAGCAGAGGGCAAAAACAGGGTCCGGGTTTGGGAGGAAATGTAGGGACGGATTCCAAACCCGCCCGAAATGAATTGTCATTGTGAGGGAATGGAATGACCGAAACAATCTTGCAGAACGATGTCATTTCGAGTCATACGACCCTTCTGGGGAGCGAAGCGACGAGAAATCGTATGATTCGATACGAAAAGATTTCTCGCTCCGCTCGAAATGACAGATAAACACCGGGAGGAATAATATGAAAAAGGGAATGTTATTATTGGCCGTATTTTCTGTGATTGCCGCTGTATCCGGCGCGCTCGCCGACACGACATTCGTATGCGGCGACGTCTCCGGCGTGTGGGACACAAGCGGTTCGCCGTATTATATTACCGACTCGGTGTGCGTGCCCTCCGGCGACAGCCTGCGAATCGGGCCGGGCGTGGAGGTTATATTTCAGGGGCATTACAAATTCTGCGTCGATTCGGCGGCGGTGCTGAAAGCCATCGGCACGGCGGAAGACTCGATTGTCTTTACTGCGGAGGATACTACCGAAGGTTACAACGGATTGCGGATATACAAAACCGAAATATGTACTCTGGCGTATTGCTCATTCACATATGGTAAGACATCTTACAGAGGTGGTGCGGTAAGCGCAAGAGAAACCGAAATTACGATAACCCATTGTTTGTTCAGAAATAATAGAGCTATTGACGATTCATTATACGGAGCTAATGGCGGCGCATTATATTTAAGAGAATGCTACGCTTATATTCTTCGGTCAACTTTTGAAAACAACGAAGCGATTGCCTATGGCGGAGCTATAGAAGTTTTCTATGGAGTGTGCTACGTATATGGTAGTTCTTTCTACAACAACAAATCCACTTGGTCAGGTAGTGCTATTCGTATCTACACCAATGAATCCTCAGTCATTATTGAGAACAATATTTTTTTTGGAAACATGGGCGCTGGTTATGGCGCTGTAGTGTCGTGTAGTACCTCTGCTAACCAAGAGGTTGTTATTAAAGGTAATATTTTCGTTAATAATAAGTACTCAGGTCCCATTTATATCGGTTGGAACAACACTGCTTATATCGAGAATAACATAATAGTGGACAATATCCATCATTCGGTTTGGTGGCGGTATAGTGGAGCGATTTGTTGCGAATCGGATACGCTTTATATGATTAATAATACGCTACAAGGGAATTATAATGATAGCAGTATTGTTACCCTAGGTTTTCACGGTAAGATGGCAGTATTGCTCAATAATACATTCGATAGACCCGATACAGGTGAAACGCCGATAATATATGTCTATAACGATTATTACTCGTCCTGTTCTCTTTATATCGCTTACTGCAATATAGATTCCTCCCGCTGCGAAGTCCGCGATACCGCAACAGGGGCGATAATCTGGGGAACAGGCAATATCGACGCCGATCCGCTTTTCGCGGATACTGCGGCGGGAGATTACCATCTACTCGACGGTTCGCCATGCATTGACGCGGGGGCGGAATCGATTTATATCGCTATTTGGGATACCGTCATCTACGCTCCAACCGCCGACATCGACGGCAATCCGCGTCCGTTCGGGCACGCCTGGGATATCGGCGCTTGCGAATCGCCGTATTCACCGTCATGGGGCGACGCCATTACAATTGGCTGGAACCTGCTTTCTTATCCCTATACCGGAGTGGAGTTCGTGAGTGTCATGTATCCCTTTGCAGACCCGGTCGTGTTCTCATTCGACCCGGCGATAGGTTATTATAATCTCGCAGAGGTAACCGCCGGCTCCGGTTACTGGATACTCTCTCACGTCGATACTTTGATAGATTATATCCCGCCCGGCGTTAGCTCGATTGACGATACCCTTATCCCCGGCTGGAATCTCCTCGGCGCGGTCGATCATGTTATTCCGTTGGGTGGTATATCTACAACGCCCGCCGGTCTTATAATAGGTTATCCATGGGGGTTTAACGGTTCTACCGGAATGTATGAAAGCGCCGATTCGCTCCACCCCGGGCGCGGCTATTGGTTCTTATCGAGCGGCCACGGGCGAATAACGGTCGGACCGTAAATAAACACAGGAGTATAATATGGGACGAATAACGAGGGAAGAAAAAGAGGCGAAACGCGAGGCGAGGAAGGTAACTCGCGCTGGGAGGCGCAAGATTGCCGAGGGCAAAACGAAAAACGCCATCGCCGATCTTCGATACGCCATGAGTATGGCCGGTGTATCTCAAACCGTGATGTCCGATTTATCCGGCGTCGATGCCTCGGCGCTTATCAAGCTTAAAAAAAGGCAAAACACCGGTGTTCGCCTCTCGACTTATATCGCTGTTGCTAATGCTTGCGGCTACGAGGTCAAACTCGTTAAGAAAGCCGCCGTGGACGACGAATTTCGCGCACTTCGCCGAGTTTTTTTAAGCGATGTGGACAAGGGAATAATCAAATAAAGCCGTGTAAAGAGTCTTAATGATGGTCGAGAAACGAATAATTATTGTGGAGCAGATGATATTAATGGTCGAGTAACTAATTTTGTAGGTGTAGGAACTAATTTAATTTGTCGAGGAACAGATTGTAATGGTCTAGAAACTATCTTTAACGGTCGAGAAACTAATCCAAATGGTCTAAAAGATGATGATTTGGATGTAGCGGGTGCTGTCGCGGATGTAAAGGATGGTGTTTTGGATGTAAAGGATGGTGATTTCGATGTAGAGAATGTTGATTCGCATCGAAAATATCGTCTCGAAGATAAAAATAACGCGTGGTTATCTAACTGTAGCACATAAATTCACGGAGGAAACAATGAAATTAGTCGAAAATGCAATCGGGCGGATGGTTCCAACGGAAATGGACGGCCGCAAACTCACACCGTATCAGGGCGCATTCGCGGACCCGCTCGCAAAGGGCAATCGCGCTGCGCCCCCGATACCAAAATCCCAGCCGTTACACGAGGGCGGCGAGGAAAAACTCCTCCCGAACCTGAAAGAAGCGATCCGTAAGACCGGCCTGAGGGACGGCATGACAATCAGTTTCCATCACCACCTGCGCAACGGCGATTATGTCGCGAATATGGTCGTGGACGCTATCGCGGCGATGGGGATTAAGGATATCACGCTGGCTTCGACCGCGCTTTTCCCGTGCCACAAACCTATTATCGAGCATATTAAATCCGGTGTGGTTAGCGGTATCCAAGGATCGATGAACGGCCCAATCGGGGAGTTCGTGAGTTACGGCAATTTGCCTACTTGCGCGATTCTCCGCACGCATGGCGGTCGTGTCCGCGCTATCGAGGATGGCGATTTGCATATCGATGTCGCATTTATCGCCGCGCCATGCGCCGACGACTACGGCAACGCGAACGGAGTTTACGGGCCGTCGGTTTGCGGCCCGCTCGCCTATGGCGCTATCGATGCACAATACGCCGACAAGGTCGTCGTCGTCACGGACAATCTAATCCGATATCCTTGCCTGCCGATAAGTATCCCGAGCACGCATGTCGATTATGTAGTCGCGGTCGATAAAATTGGCGACTCGGAATTAATCGTCAGCGGCACGACGCGAATAACTCGCAGCCCGGCGCGGCTTTTTATTGCGGAAATGGCGGCGAAGTTTATCAAAGAATCGCCATATTACAAGGACGGTTTCGGTTTCCAGACCGGCGCGGGTGGGATAAGCCTCGCGGTGACAAAGCATCTCGGCGATTACATGCGCGAAGACGGCATTCAGGCGGCGTTTATCAACGGCGGGATATCGCAGTTCGCGGTGGATTTATTCAAGGAGGGCATCGTAGAAAAGTTATTCGACGGGCAGGTCTTCGACACGAGGGCGATTGATAGCTTCCGCGACGATCTCTGGCACTGCGAAACGCCCATGACGATGTATGCCAATATCCACAGTAAGGGTTGCCTCGTCAACAAGCAGGACATCGGCTTTTTAGGCGCGACCGAAGTCGATGTCGATTTCAATGTCAATGTGAACACGCACTCCGACGGCCTTTTGCTGCACGGTATCGGCGGGCACACCGATGTCGCGGCGGGGGCACAACTTTGCATGATAGTCATACCCGCTTACCGCAAGCGCATTCCGATCATTCGAGACGCCGTAACCACTATTACCACGCCGGGCGAGACAATCGATGTTATAGTGACCGAGCTTGGAATCGCGATAAATCCGCGACGGGCGGACCTTCTCGAGCATTTCAAAAAATCGCCATTGCCGATACGCGACATCCACGATATCAAGAATGAGGTTGATGGTATTGTCGGCGGACAACCGGCGCCGCCTAAACTCGGCGACCGTATAATCGCCCTCATCGAATATCGCGACGGCACGATAATAGACAAGGTAATGGAAGTGAAAAAGTAGAGCAGAATAGTGCTCGACAATAATGGGACGTTCATGCGTCCCATTTTTTTGGGAATCGAGCGAATATCATTGACTAAAGCTATTTTCTACTGTATTTTTACTAATATTGTATCTAACACGAGGGAGGAAAATATGCGTTCGACGGTTCTTTTAATAACAATTACAGTTTTGGCGATTACCGCTATTGGGCAAGTCCCGCAAACCATGAATTACCAAGGCAAACTTACCGACCTATCGGGGGTGGCGATAGACGGCAGCCGCGACCTGACCTTTAGGATTTACGATGCCGTTACCGGTGGCTCGATGCTCTGGAGTGAAATCCATTCCGGTGTGAGTATCGACCATGGCCTTTTCGACGTGATTCTCGGCGGGACGACGGCAATCGATCTACCGTTCGATGAACAATATTGGATCGAGATTCTTGTTGCCGGAGAAACTCTCGGGCCCCGCCAACCGTTGAATACCGTCCCATACGCGTTTCGCGCATTATGGGCGGATAGTGTCGAGGGAGTCTCTTATGTGGACTTTATCGATTCGATAAGTTATATCGACTCGATAAATTACATCGATAGTATCGGCTATATCGACTCGATAGGTTATATCGACTCTATCGGCTATGTCGCTCATACCGGCTGGGCGGATTCCGCGCACTGGGCGGGCTATGTCCACTGGGATTCGATAGGCGGGATTCCCGCTGACATCGCGGACGGCGACGATATCGGATTTCAACAGCTTCATGTTCAGGGCGAACCCCAACTTCCAGATAGCGCGGTTTTTATCGAGGGATCGAATATCTCTCTTACTCAAGTCGGCACGGAGATTACAATTGCCTCGACCGGCGGCAGCGATTCCGACTGGCAGATTGCCGGACTGAATATGTATTCGATACCGACTGGAAATGTCGGTGTCGGAACGGCGACACCATCGACAAAAATCCACTCCAGAGCGATAAATACGGACAATATCCTTTCGATCCAGGTGGACGACGGCGCGGGCAACACGCCTTTCCCGGCAGCCGATCCTTATATAAGCTACTTGATTGGCACCGCCGGTATGCCCGGCGCATATATATGGACAATGGGCGCCGATATGGACGACGGCCAAAAGTTCAAGATTTCCGGAAGCGCCTTTGGCGCAAGCCCCGGAATAAACGACCGCGTGACTATTACCGGCACCGGTCAGCTTGGGATAGGCACATCGACGCCCTCGGAAGCGCTATCCGTATCCGGACGCATAAGCTTAACTACCGATCCGAACTCCGGCGACGACGCCATGGATCGCGATTACGCAGACTCGCGCTATCTTCGCCCCGAGGATGTTACTCCGGGCACGAATATAGGTGTAGCCGAAGGCCCCGGCACAATCACAATCGACGTTACACCGCAGGGCTCCGGTTCCGGCCTCGATGCCGATATGCTCGACGGTTTCCACGCAAGCTATTTCTCCGCCGACGGCCACACGCATTGCGACGAAAACTGGGCCTGCGCGGATAGCGGTCTTTATGTTACCGCCGCCGACGGTTACGCATTCTGGGGTATTACAAGCGATAGCACATTCGCGGGCGTTCGCGGAGACGGCGGGACGAAATCTTCCGGCGTCTACGGTTCGAGTTCTTACGGTTTCGGTGCGGGCGTTATGGGTATAGGAAACGCCACCGATGGCGTTTATGGTGAAAGCTATACGTATCTTAGTTCGGCAGGTTTCTTCTTCGGTCCGGATACTACGGGTTGGGGTGTTTACGGTCTCGGCAGCGGTATAGGCGGCGCGGTATTTGGCGTTTCCGCGGGTTATGCCGGCAGTTGGTATACCGGCACGGCTGTTACCGGTTTATCGAAAAACATTGGCGGGAATTTTACCGGCGATACAAGCGCATATTCCTGGGGCTTATTCGCGCAAACCTATGACGAAAACGGCATAGCGATTCGAGCACGCAGCAATACGAACGCAACAAACGGATATAACTACGCGGTTTTCGCGACCTGCTCTACCGGCACGCGCGAGAATGCACTCGATTCGATAGTCGCGCTCGGTGTCGCGGTTTACGGCATTAACTACGCCGACACGGGAACCGCTATTATCGGCGTTATGGGCGAACGCGACGAGATTACTGTCCTCACCGGCGGTTCCGGGCTTAACGGAAACGGCACGGGCGTGGGCATATTCGGCCACGGCGACGATACGAGCGACGATGCATACGGTATTATTGGTCGAACCCCGGATGACGACGGTGTTGGTGTTCACGGATCGGAAAGCGACCTCGTTCTTCCCGGCGGGATTACGAACGGGGTTGGTGTAATCGGTTACAGCGATAATATCGGTGTTTTCGGCTGGGGCGACGCAACGGCTTTGTCCTATGGCGTCTATGGAACCAGTGACGACGAAGCGGGCGGTTACGGAATGGTAGCTATCGGCAAAAACGGTATTCAGGGCGAAGGTAATAGCACTACGTCGTCGAATACAGGCGTTATAGGTTACGCCGCCGATTATGGAAGCGGCGTGGATGTCGGTGTTTACGGCACTTGCGCGAACGTTACCGCGGATTGGGGCGGATATTTTAACGCGGACGTTCGAGTGACCACCGATTTTTATGTCGATGGAACGAAGTCCGCGATTATTCGCGCAGAGGACGGCTATCGCGCGGTTTATTGCCAGGAATCGCCGGAAATCTGGTTCGAGGATTTTGGCGAGGGAAAACTCGATAACGGCAAGGCGTTTATCGAGCTACCGGAAGACTTTCTATCTATAGTCAAAATCGACAACGACCACCCGATGAAGGTTTTCGTGCAACTTACCGATCCGAACTGCAACGGTGTCGCGGTAGTCAAGAAAGCCGACGGTTTCGAGGTCGTCGAGTTTGCGGGCGGAACCTCGAATGCTACATTCGACTGGCGTGTAGTCGCCAAACGAAGCGGGTACGAAGATTATCGCTATGAGCGTGTTCTAAAAGCGGACGAACAAATCCAACACGGCCCCGTTCGCCGCCCGGTAATCGATTATTCGAAACCCGCGCCGCGCTCGATTTCCGCGCCGCTTCCGACAACGGACGAAAAGCTCGAAAATATAGAAATCGAATTACAGCAACCGACTTCGAAAACGATACAGAAAGGCAACTAATGAAGGTTTGTATCCCGATAGAAAAAAACGACGGCAAAGACACTATGCCTTATGGGCATTTCGGCTCCGCGCCGATGCTCGCTATTTGCGACACCGAAACAGACGGAATAGAGTTTATCGATAAGGGCGCTCACGACTCGCACGGCGCTTGCACTCCGATGGCTTCCCTCGAAGGTTACAATATCGCCGCCCTCATAGTCGGCGGAATCGGCGCGAGGGCGATTATGGGCCTGAATGCAAGCGGGATTAAAATCTACCGCGCCGTGCAGGGGAACCTCGCGGAGAACGTCGCACTCTTTAAAAACGGTCGGCTTGTCGAATTAACGCCCGAGGGCGGCTGCTCCCAGCATGGAGGCGGTGGCTGCTGATAAACGTTCGCCGTCTCGGAAGGGGGACGGGTGAAATTGATTTCTAATGCGGACAAAGAAGCGTTTTCGCGCAGAATCGGCTCGCCGGTTCTGACGGAGACGCTTCTCGATTTTTACGGCATGATTGCGGAACGACTCGGCGAGAGAATCGACCGTGTCGAAATCCTCGAAGACAAGGCAATTATGCTGTTCGACGGCGAGCGGGAGATTATCCGAATCAATGTCGGTAAGCGCAACCACAGGATTTATATCCATCCGCCGTCGGGGGCGCTGTTCGACCCGGACGACGAATTCGCGGTCGAGAAGATTAACCTCTGGCCGAGTGCGTTTCGGAAAACCTCCGGTAAGTTCCGCGGGATGAGTTTCTGGATTTCGCGCCCGGAGCATCTTCGCGGCGCGAGAGAGATAATCGACCGAATTCCTAAATCATAGAGAAAGGGGATTATTATCATTCAAAACGATGTTTATAACAGGAAAATCGGGTTTAAGCTTCATTTGCGAAATTGAAACTTCTGTTTTGTCAACTAAAAAGGGCTGTTTTTCGTTTAAAAGGACTGTTTACTGAATAAAAAGGACTGTTTATTGAAAAAAAAGGACTGTTTTGCCGAAAAAAGGGCTGTTTTTGAAAAGTTTATGACAAACTTTACCGTGTTGTAAAACATTTATTTGCGTTGAAAAACAAAAAGGGAGAGTAAATAATCGATAATACTATCGAAAAAAGGAGAGAGAGGGAAATAATGATGAAGAAATTCTTAACTCTATTCGCTATCTTGCTGTTTGTTGTAGTTATGGCGTGCGATACCGAGGAAGACATCCCGCCAGATAATAATAATGAAGATTTAGGATTCGAGGTTACCGTTTGCGATTCGTCGAGAGCTTGCCTAGGGACGACATTCTTCGTCTATGAATACGTCGATCCGGCAATACTTTACGAAGTCGATATGAACGGCAATCCCGTCTGGGAATACGAGCTTCCTGCGTCTATGGGTGCTTATCAAACGGAAGCCGAATTACTCTCGGACGATTCGATTCTGGTTATTAACAAGAGCGTCGGTTTGCTTATTATCGATAGAGATGGCAACGTTTTATGGCAATTCAATGACCCAAAGGTCGATCACGATGCCGATTTACTCCCCAACGGCAATATTATCTACATCTACGGTATGGGCGACGCCAAGCAAGATACAATCGTGAAAGAGATTACTATCGGCGGCGAGAGAGTTTGGTCGTGGTGCGCGTTCGACTATTTTAATTATCCGCCATATAGCGAAATCGATCCCGCAACCGAAGGCGGATGGACGCACATTAATTCCGTTACCCGACTCTCCAACGGCAATACGCTTATCAGTATGAGAAATTTCGACATGATAGTGATAGTCGATACGTCGGGAGTTCCAATCGATACGATTATCGATGTTTTTAAGGCACCTCACGACCCGGTATTTATCGACGATGACCGCATCCTTGTGGCGAACCACGAAACGCCGAGTATGCATTCCGCGGTGAGATACAACACGGCCACCGACGTAATCGAATGGCGTTTCGATTTCACGGACGCCGAAGATCTCCCAGTCCGTGACGTGAATCTTCTTCCCAACGGTAACATCCTGATTACTTCGGCTAAGCGCTTGGTGGAGGTAGTTCCTTCGACGAACGAGATTGTATGGCAACTGGAGCTAACGGACTCGTTATTGCCAATTGAGGGGCCGTCTAAAGGATTTTACAAGACCGAGAGGTTAACGGATTAGAATTGCCTTAAGGATAACTTCCATATTCAGGTTGCTCGCTTTGTAATTGGGTGTTATTATATTGTTCAGAATTTACTAATGAGGAGGAACTTTGAGAACGCGTCTTGCTTTGTTGTTAATGGGAATCGCCTTATGCTTATTCGCCGGGTGGATTCCGCAATATAATGCAATTTTTGACGGCGAGGACGTCCCGCTGTTTTCCGGAGGATTCGACAGGCCGAGGCCTTGCGTTGTCGATCTGGATTCGGACGGCGATCTGGATATAGTCTGGAGCCATAAGATCGGAACCTTGATGTTATGGGAAAATACAGGCACGCCTACCGATCCTCATTTTGAGATGGTGGACGAGAGATGGGGGATGTCTCAGTGTTCGAGAATATGATCGCCCCGACTCTGGGCGATCTGGACGGCGACGGCGATTTCGATATGATTACGGGAAGTAATGGAGGAGGTCTGTATCGATACGAAAATACAGGTGGCACCTCACTTCAACCGGAGATGACGTTGGTTGAATCCGGTTTTTTGGGAATCGGCTTGGGATGGAGCAGTTATCCCGTTTTGGTGGATATCGATTCTGACGGCGACCTCGATATATACGTTACTGGACACGACGGCATCGTGGCGGCTTATGAGAATGTCGGTTCTGCAACTACACCTGATTTCGAACTCGCCGATTCTGCCGTTATCGATTACGGTTCCACAACCGCAGGATTTGCCATGCACGACATCGATATGGACGGGCTTATCGACATTGTAATCGCGAAGAATTTCGATGTTTATCTCGTCCCAAATGTTGGGACTGCTGGCGATCCGGAATTCTCTATTATCGATAGTAGTTATTTCATCGGAACCTCTTTTGCAACCGTAGGGCTTGGTATTGGAGACCTTGACGGTGACAGTTTGCCCGAGTTTATCATTGGAGGTGAACATTGCGGCATCGAGTTACTTAAAAATACGGGCACGGCTATAGATCCAACCTGGGATAGGATTTCGCCCTGGCAGACAATCGACGCCACATACCTAATTGCAGTAAGAGCGGTGGATATAAACGGTGACGGATTACTGGATATTTACAGTTCGGGTTATCACGAAATTATAGCCCTGGAGAACGTCGGCGCTGTCGGCGCGCCAGAATGGGAGTTGAATACCGATTTCACGGAGGGGCTTGGATCTAATTGGTCGTGGCGGCCTGATTTCGCCGATCTCGACAACGACGGCGATTACGATGTTGTCTGCGGTTCATGGGATACTCATTTGCATTATTTCGAGAACATCGGAAGCGCTTCAAACCCCGTTTGGGCGACAGTTGTCGATGATTGGATGGGAATAGAACATGAAGTTGAATACCTTTCGCCCAATTTAGTCGATATAGACGATGACGGCGACCTCGACCTTTTCGTAGGGGACGAAAGCAGGCAGATGTATTATTATGAGAATGTAGGGTCAGCGACTTCGCCCGATTTCACCGATAGTATTGTCATTGGGGATTTTCCCGGTGCCGGAACTTCTATGAACCTGTATAGGCCGGGTATGACGTTCCTCGATTGGGACGACGATGGCGACTACGATATCATCGGCGGCGCGGATTATTTCGACTCGAAGCTGGCATACTGGGAAAACACCGGCAGTGAGAGCACCCCGGAATGGCTGACCATGGCGAGTAACGTCATGGATACGAGTTCCGGTTATCTCACGAGCGTAACCCCAATGGATTACAACAACGACGGTCACCTCGATATGCTTTGCGGGACTTTTTACGGCGGCATGTTCCTTTATTTGAACGAGGCAATTCCAGTAGTGGAGGAGAATTCCGTCCGCCCACGGAATATAGCGCTATCCACGTATCCCAATCCGTTTAATTCGGCTATCACGATAAGCCTTGACTTCGGAAGCGAATCGGCGAAGCCGTTGAGCACGATAGAAATTTTCGATGTGAACGGGCGCCGCTTATCTGTCATTTCGATGAGGGCTTTGCCCGAAGAGAAATCTCCCGCTTATCCACAGGAGATTTCTCGGCAAGCTCGAAATGACAATGTTTCGGAATTCGTCTGGCGTCCCGCCCCATCCCTCGGTTCCGGCGTTTATCTCGTCCGGGTGACGGTCGGAACGAACGTTGTTTCAAAGAGGATTGTCTATCTGAAATGAGAATGTTATTTAAAACAAAGCGATTCGGCGGAGCCGTATGAGTATGTCCTTCCCGCGACAATAAATCCGCCATCGAGAGTGGGCGAGACGGAGTATGCCCAATCGGCTTCGTCGCCGCCATAAGCGCGAGTCCAAATAGTATCGCCGTTCGGGTCGGTTCGGACGAGGAAGAAATCCTCGTTTTCGCCGACGCTGTAGGAATCCGTGTATCCCGCAGCGATATAGCCGCCATCGAACGTTTTAGCGACGGCATAACCAAGGTCTTCCTGGCAACCGCCGTAAACCTTTTCCCAGCCGGCGAGACAGGTGCCGATAGTCGCAACAAGGATAATACAAAATATAATTCCGTTTTTCATTTTTCCTCCAAAGGTTCGCATTTCTAATTTTTGGTTTTTTAAGAAAGCGTTTTTATATCATTTCAAATAAACAATCCTCTTGGATACAACGTTCGATCCGATCTTCACTCGAACGAGATAAACGCCGCTGCCGAGGGCGGGGGCGGGTGTCCAGATAACTTCGCGCCCACTGTCATTTCGACCGAAGGGAGAAACCTCTTGTGGATAGGTGGGAGATTTCTCGTCGGGCTGAAGGCCCTCACTCGAAATGACAGAAACGCGACGTCCGTTCACATCGAATATTTCGATTTCTGGATTCCGGATCAAGCCCGGAATGACAGATAGGGAGATCGCGACCGACGAATTGAAAGGATTAGGATAAGTGCGGAGTTCAAAATCTCCTGGTATCGGCGTCTCGGATATTTCCGCCGGGGGAAGATGAATCGTCCAGTCGAAGACACCTATGTTCGGGTCGCAAAGGACTATAGTGTCCGCTATTTCGAGATGGAGGGATAACGAACCTCCCGATGACGGCCAGATTCCGGCGAAATATGGATCGAAGACAAGCGTGTCGCATTGCCATTCGAGATGTGTTCCCGGATAAAAGGTCAAACTGTCGTTAACCGTGAGTTCGGCGGTCGATTTATCCAGCCCGGCAATCGAATCGGTCAAAACAACCTCGATTAATCCCAATACCGTGAGGGAACAACCATCACAGGGAAGATATTCCAGGACGACAGGTGGCTCTTGATCGACGTAGAACTCCCAGCAATAAGGGCCGAACTCCCAATAGTCAGCTTCGTCGCGGATAGTGTCGATACAGGCAGTCAGAGTGTCGCCGTGCATAAGGGGTGGAAACTGAAGTTGTGCCGTTAAACTGGACAATTCGAGTTCCGACGAAGAGGTATCGAATATCTCGCCGTCGAGCTCCATGAGAAGAGAATTGCCCTCAATGGCATCGAAGCCGTTGATGACTTCGACCGTAATAGAATCTCGTCTTACTCCTTGGCAGGATATTGCCTCCCCGCAAGCGGGAATCAGCCTGAACCGAGGTGGAATCGAACAATCGAAAACGTTTCGGGCGAGAATTTTGTTATCGCATTCATCAAAGATCGAATATGAAAGAGATTCTTTGACAATCCAAATCGAATAATCGGGAATTGCTATTATCGATCCAATGCCGTGATGCGAAAGGCCAAGAAATTCGTTACAGGTAAAACAAGTATCCGTGTCCGTTGTATCGATTGTAAATAAAGTGGAACTTCCAAACATTAGTGGTTTCGCAGGAGGTTCAGTCGAAATACTCGGGGAAAACCCTAATTTAATCGTATCAATTCCCCATGAATATGGATGATCTTCAAAAATGAATATTTTAGGTGTTCCGTAACCTCCATATACCGGGTCCCATGCAAAATCAGGGCGAAATCTGAGTCCGGTTCGCCATCCAACCGAATCTGATAAAGCATGATTTAATTCATCCGAATACATCGCCATAATACCTAAACCATGCTCAGCAATGGCTACAAGCGTTCCTCCTTCGTAAACGAAGTTTTGAATTGCTCGAATTTCATCTTCGGTAAAATCGTATGTGCTATTCGTGTCGCCGCATCGAATTATTAAAATATCGCATCGGGGGATAAAGAAAGAATCATCGAGAGTGATAACGGTGTTTCCAAGTATCGCAAGATAAGATTTGAGGCTATCATAATCAGTTGAGTCAAAATTCCAAAACCAACCGCGCATGTCGTCAAAGACGATTGTGCAGGCAGAGAGGGAGACAGAGAAAAGAAAAAGGAAGCTAACTATTTTTAAGACTGGTTTCACATCATCTTAACCTCCATTAGAAATCTATCAATTTAAGGATACAGATAAATCTCGCATTTGCGAGGAAAGGTTATCATTTCAGATAAACTATGCGTTTTGTGACGGATTCTTCACCGATTTTCGCGCGGATTAAATAGATTCCGCTGCCGAGGAAGGCGTCGGGTGTCCAGACAAACTCATACCCCCCCCGGCCTTCGGCCACCCCTCTTGTTAGAGGGGAATTAAATACGGGGATTTGCGCAACCATGTGGCCATTAATATCGAAGATCTGAATTTCTGGATTCCGGATCAAGCCCGGAATGACAGATAGGGAAATTTTCACCGATGAGTTGAACGGATTCGGGAAAACGGTTAAATCCGTGACCGACGGTAGTTCCGTCTCGTCGATACTAGATGTCACGATGAACGACCACCAGAACGCAAGCTGGTTCACCCCGCCGATATCGGGGATATCCCAGCCCCGGAATAGGAAGCTGACCGTGTCGCCGGGATCGATAGATACGCCGGCGGTCGTGAAATCGATGAATATCGTGTCCGAACCCTCGATCATGACACCGGTGGAGTATGAGCCGAGTGTGACCGTGCCGTCGGTGAAATCCCAGGTGTCTTCACTATTGCCGCAACCGGCATCGTGGAAAACGATCATAATTCCACTCGGAACATCGGATAGGACCGCGCCGGAATCCGGCTCGTAGAAAAGCAGTTCGGGCGGCGTTTTATCGACGTGGAAAGTAAAGCTGCGGCCGCTGTCGGGGGAAGCCTCGCCGAGTGCGTCCTCGATGTAGTCCATTGTGACGACGATATCGCCGTCTGTCCATGGGGTCGTGTCTCTGAAGAATAGGCTATCGCCGACTGCGGTTAGTTCTGCATCGGCGATAGTATATGGTGTGCCGTTCACGTCGATTGCGGCTGTGCTCGCGTCGATTCCGTCCGCGTCGGAGAAACCGAGGATTATTACCGTGTCCTCGGAGATCCAATCGTCATCGGCGGGGAATCTCGTGTATAACCTTGGGCCGCCGGAGATCGCCTCGCCGCCGCGCTTATACAGACCTTCCCATGAACCGCCGAAATATTTTCGATAGCCATCCACGGGGATAACAGTAATATCTTCGAGATAGACCATCATTCCGCCGGAAGGCCATAACTCCCACGTAGCGCCCCAGTCGGTTGTTTCGTGGACGCCGTCGTCCATAACGATAAGCGCGCAATTCGCGTCCCACGGATCGATGAGGCCCGTGTATGGAAATCCAGGCGTGCTTAAAGTGCAGGGAATCCATGAACTACCGGCGTCTTCGGACAGGTAAACATCCATATCTGCGATAGCCATGTATTTATCGGGATCGGCGGGGGTATTGAAAAGCCGGACCTCGTCAACGAAAACCCCCGGGAATAAGGTCGTTGTCCAATTCGTGCCGGCGTTGGTTGTGCGCATAAGCCCGAAGTCGCTTAATACAAATGCTATATCCCCATTTGCATACGAAGTAATGAGGTTCCAATAATAACTGCCGGTAAGGTCGCCGGAAACATCGGTGAACGTCGAGCCGCAATCGGCACTTCTCATCACACGGTTTTCCCACGAAACGGGGTCGTCCACTATTGCCCAAATCACATCGGGATCCCCGCCGGAAAAAGCGATATCCCGATAGCAATTATCGAGGATCGATGTCCAGGTAACGCCTCTGTCGGTCGTCATGTGGATTGTGGCCATTTCATCCACAACGAGTATCGTGTTATGGTCGGTAGGATGGATGTTGTAAGACCAGGCGTTACTATAGAGAACATCGAAAGTCAGCCCTGTATCCGATGAAATAACGATCTGCGATTCCCATGTCAGATCGTCATAAACGGTTGTAAGGATTTCAGGTGGCGGAGATGTCCAACCTCTTAATCCGTGGCTTTCCATGAGGATCGAGACTAATTCCCAGTCGCTTTGCGCGATAATCGAACACGCCAATGTGACGAGTATAAGACTCGTGACAGTTAACAGCTTCATTTCCCCTCCAGTATCGGATGTCTATTTAAGGTAGATAACCTTTTCCGTAAAGACGGTATTGTCAATATCGGATTTAATCAAATATACGCCGCACCCGAGTCCGTCCGATGGTTGCCATATGGGAGAATCCGGCGGTAGTTCGGCGACAATCCTCCCCGTTTGATTGAAGATCGTTATTCTCGAGCCTATAGGCGCGGAAATCCGGCAAGCTCTATTGAACGGATTGGGCCAGACCGACAAACCGATTTCGCGCGGGATTTCGGATTCCGCCATCCATGTTGCATCCGGGTAGAACCACCAACGATAAGTCGAGTCATTCGGAGATCCGACATCGGGCGAATCCCAAACGGTAAATTCGATCCAGTTGGTGTCCATCGGAGTGATGATCGCGTCGGAATAATCGAACATGACGAATAGCAGAGAGTCGTCCTGCATGAGAATCTCCGGATAGTCCATTGTGATAGAATCCGCGCCGTTCATAGTAATAAACCAGTTCGCGTGGCCGCTACCGGACATCGAATCGCGAAAGCGGATTTCCGAGCCGTTGGGAATATAAGTTAAATGTCCCGATGGATAGTCCATAAGAAGTGCGGGCGGGGTCTTATCGACATAGAAAATAAACGGTTCGCTCGTATCCGGGCCGGCATGGCCGAGGACATCCTCGACACTGATAATCGATAATTCGACATCTCCGTCGGAGAGCCCTGTGACGTCGATAATAACCGAATCGCCGGCTAGTGAGACTGCCGGACTCGCCCCCGTATAGGTTACGCCGTTAATCTCGACTTCGAAACTCGATAAATCGATGCCATCGTCATCGGCAAAAGCGATTACAATAGGCGTATCGACCGAGACGAAAGATCCCTCGGGCGGGAAAAATCCCTGCACAATCGGGCCTTCGCTCATCATACCCCAGACTTCCATGGCATTAACAAAAAGCCTGTCCTGATTTGGCGTGGACGCCGCGTAGTAATCCCAACCGAAGAAGACCACCGCGCCGGAGCCGAACTCCTGAAAACCGGTGTGCATGTAGGTGCTGGAATAAGTTACGACCGGTGTGTAATCGCCGTAGTAGCTATACGCATTCGAGGCGTTCATTCCCGAGAAAGTGGTCGCGACGCCCTCGGCGAGCGGATGAGTTGGGAGAACAACGGTAAGCGCGGCACCACTCGTGTAACCGGATGAACCGCCGATACTGTCGAAACCGGCGCCGCAGATAAAATCCTTGCCGTGGCTATACATCGCGATAAGCAATCCGCCGGATTCAACCCATGGGTGTAAAATAGACGACAAATATAAACCCGCCGGACGGCCCATGCTGTATCCGCCGGATTCGAGCTCCGGCTGGATGAAGACGCTAATCTCGCGCAGGCTGTCATCGGTTATATCCGTATGATCCCAAAACTCGTGCAATTCGTAGTCGAAATCGGCAGCTTCGAGAGCTTCGAGAATGTTCACATATTCGCCGTCGTAATCGACATACTCCACCCACACGCCAATTTGCTTCACTTGCGCGAAACCCGTAATCGTTATCATTAATACCGCGATTATCGCTATCCATTTCATATTGCGCTCCCCATTTATACTAAACATCATTTAAAGTTAATTATCGAAATGGGTTTACGCAAGTGTTTCCGTTTAAAATAAAATAGGCGGCGCAAACGCGCCGCCTATTTTAGTTACTTCTTTTCTCGAAAAAACTACTTCGCCGTTATCGGACTACCATCATCGTTGACAGTAGGTGCGGGAGGAGTGGCAACTGGTTTCTCCTTAGCAACCGGATCCTTCCTCACTATCTTTTCGAGCTGTTCCGAAGTTAGATACTTATAGAAGTCCTCGCGCTCCGTTTCCGAACGGTGGAGAACCCACTGGAGTCGCCATTCCTGCGGAACGTCTTCGATGCTCGGATACAAGAAGACATCCGAATAGGCATCCGGGGCGGATTTGAGGCGAAGGTCCTCGTAGCCGCGGCGCTTTGCGACGACGCGGTAATCGAAGGCTAACGCTTCTGTGGTCTCGCCGATAACTTCGATATCGAAGCCGGTCTGGTTCTTCATGAGTTTGTAATCCACGCTGGTGTTCTCCATCTGGATGAAGACCTTCATCGGGTATTCTTCACTCACGGTGACGGTTTGGAGGAAGTCTTGCGCGACCTCGACATGGGCACGACCGTCGCGGATAACGGCCGAGCCGAAGTCCTCGAACCAGTTCTCCGGGGATTCCTGGCAATATACGGTTTTCGGGCCGTCTTCGGTGCGAACGATTGCGCTCTTGGTGCCGGTTCCGGCGAGATTCCCGGAATAGTAAACACCATAGTAAGTCGTAGCACCCGATCCACCGTAACCGTAAACACCATAGTTCGTTGTGGCTATTCCACCCGTAGAACCGTAAACGCCATAGTTCGTTCCAGTTCCTTGCCCGTAACCTCTTATTGCATAATTAGTTCCAGAACCGCCATCTACGCGTCCATAAACACCATAATAAGAATAAGAACCGGTCGGGTTATTTACACCTCGAACACCGTAATAACCTCCCTGGAAAAATGCGCCATAACCATAATTATCTGTATCGGCACTATAACCATAAACCGCCGCCGCGTCTGTCCCCGACGTATTCATAAAATGTGCCGTTGCATCGCCGTTGTATGCAAAACCGGAGAAATCCGAGGTTACATGGAGAGGATATGTCGGTGAAGCAGTGCCCATACCGACGTAGCCATCCGCTTCAGTAATACAGAACTTACCGTCCGCGGGATTAAAATTGGTCGAGATTGCGAAATCGCTGTTTGGCGCACCTTCTCCTATTTCGCCAAGAAACCAATTTGCCGCTCCAGCAGTTTGGAATATAATATACGCATTGTCACTATCAGCATTCCTATCGAGATACATTCCCGCATATCCTCCACCGCCTGTTGATTTAGCTCTAAACCAGGCAACATCCGCCTTATTAATATCTACTTCATACGAAGGGGATGCTGTGCCGATTCCGATATCACCATCGTCTTGTATATATACACCTGATGTCTGAATATCGTCGGTGCCGTCCCAACGCGCGATATAATTATCGACTCCAACACCCTGTCCCCCGACCCATGGTCCCGAACCAGCAACCGTCAGGTCGCCGGTAATGTTGACGTCGCCGTTGAAGTAACCTGCCCAATCGCCTGAGGCCTGATCGCCGTAAATGGCGTAGCCTGTTCCGTCAGTGGATGTTATCGTTCCATAGATACCATAGCTTGCAGTATTCGATGCTGCCGCAGTTCCATATACGCCGTAGTTGTTATCTCCCCATTCGGCTTCTGCGCGAACGCCGTAATATGATCCACCCATTCCTCCGCCGCCATAAACACCAGAATAAGCGTCTAGGCCATAGCAGGTTGCAGCGTTGGAACCGGTTACATTAGCTAAGTAGGCGTAATGGGTTCCAGCAGTTGTGAGAGGAACATCGGCGTAGAAGCCATAGTCCTGTCCGGTTTCGTAAGCGCGGACATCGTCGTTTCCAATAACGCGCTTATAAACTCCAGCGTCTTCCCATTGGCCCGCGCCTGCTGCCGCGCCGATATTCTGCCATCCGCCGACTGCATTCCTGAATTGCATATTCGTGCCGTCGTATTGGATACCGGGGCCGTCGGTGCTTGCACCGCCCTCGAAGATAATACGGGCATAGCCCGAAGCCGGGCCGGTGTCCTGTATGGACATGAACCTGTCGAGCCAACCGGTTGTCGGCCAGAATTCGATATGGTTATTAGCCGATACGATCGAGTATCTCTGTCCGCCAAAGCCACTTTCGTCGAGAACTAGGCTCGCGTCATTACACGCGACCGTGACCGCGCCGGCGAAACTTGCCGTAGAGGTTCCCCTCAGAGTGCCGTTTACGTGAAGCCTTGCGGTTGGAGTTGTTGTCCCAATTCCCACACGCCCGTCCGACTCCTGGATATAGAATTTACCATCCGGCGCCGCGAAAGCGGTCGAAATAGCAAAGTCGCTATTAGAACCGCCAACGCCTATTTCGCCGACAAACCACTCGCTGGCGTCATTTGTTCTAAAAATAAGATATCCATTTTGTGTATCCGAAGCACGATCGATAATCATACCGGCATAGCCGGAAGTGTTTTTCGCTCTGACCCATGAAGAACCGGTGGTATTATTTATATCTACATCGTAATCGGGAACCGTAGTTCCAAATCCCATATATCCACCGTCATCGATGTAAACACCTGATGTCTGAATATCGTCGGTGCCGTCCCAACGGGCAATATAATTATCTACGCCCGTGCCTCTTCCGCCAACTCCCGGATAACTACCCGTAACCGTCAGGTCGCCGTCGATATTGACAGGGCCGTTGAAATATCCGGCGTATTGACCTGCAGTGCCCCGAGTGTTTTCACCATAGATAGCGTATCCACCGGCACCGGCTGCCGGAATGCTTCCGTAAACGGCTACATTCGTCGGGCTACCGGGAACCGTAGCATCCGCATACCATGCGAGTCTGCCGGTGGAATATGTTCCGCCTACGGTTCCATCGCCCTCAAAGGCTTCGATAGCGGCGACGGAAGTGCCAGTCTTGTAGTTCGCTACAGTTATACCGTTACCGTCTGTGGCGATGTCTATCTGGCTGTCATCATTGTCGGTATTATTCAGACTTAAGCCATAAGATCCCGAACCGGTCCATGATTCTCCCCAATGGTCGTGTGAGGGGATACCGCTTATAACCGCGTCCACAGTTCCATCATAATAATGGAGTTCGTTTGATACGTTATCGACCCATGTGCCGGGCATACCGGCAGGAAGGGGATTAACGGCTTGCGGCGCATAGCCATAGCCGGTTGGATCGACGAGGCCGGTAACCGTAAGCTTGCCGTCTATATAAACATCGCCGGCGACATCGAGTTTCGCGGTAGGGGATGACGTACCAATCCCAACATTCCCTTCCTGATCGATGCGCATTCTTTCCGAAGGACGTTCGGTATAATTCCTCGTGTAAAAACGCATAAGCGAGCCGTAGTTAGAGGAAACATCGCCCGTAGCGACTAAGGAAGTCATATTCGGGAAACCGGATTCGACGCGCGTATGAACCAGGAATCCTAAATAATCGTAAACATCGACTAAAGACGAATCGAATTCCCCGGTTCCACCCTTCACGCCAAATGCCGCCATCGCGCCGTCTGGTTGCTGCAATTCGAGTAAGGCGGTTGGAGTCGATGTATTAATACCGACTTCGCCGGTAGAGATTATACGTAATCTCTCGAGGTTATTATCCAGTGGAGTAGGTGTTTCCTTAGTGTAGAACGCAAGATCACCGATACTTTGCGTGCCCGGGCCGCCGGTGCGTATAAAGCCTATCTTCGCTCCGACATTTTGTTCGATAACGGAATTACTAAATCCAATCGCCGGACCGGAGCCAATGTTTTCATCGTCGGAGAATATATGCAAAGCGAGGTGATTATCGGCGCTTGCCGAAATATTACCGTCGGCATCGTGATATATTTCCACTCTCGCATTTGCGTTTGTATATGCAGGACTGACGTTTATCGCAACGGTGGCGGCATTATCTCTAATTTGAGAATCGCCGAGAGTTGTTCCGTCGGGCGTCCATTTCGGGATATAATTCAGTGTTCCGCTTCCGCCGACGCCTGCATCGGTCAAATCCACCCAACTCGTGCCGTCGTAGAAGTAGAGGTTATGGTCGGCTGCGTTCGCGTAAACCGCGCCTTCCTGCGCGAGATTTGCGGTTCCGGGGATAAGGTAGATACCCGGGTCGAATTCGCCGCCGTAAGCCTGAGTTGCGAGACGGCTATTCGAACCGGAATTCGCGTTATAACCTCGGACACCTGCGTAGTCACCGATTCCGTTGACGACGCCGAAGACGCCGTAGCCGCCGTCAGCGGCGTAACCGTAAATAGCATCGATAGAGCCATTTGTGTAACCGTATATCCCTGCGCCGTTCCACCCCAGGGGATGACCGCCAAGCGCCGAACCGTAACCAACGTAACCCCAAGTTGAACCGAAGTAATCGCCAACGCCTTTGAATGCTGTGTTTGAACCAATCGCACTGTTATCGACAACGAATGCTGTATCCTCGCCAGTGTCGTAAGCTTGTATAGTAGTGTTATTATTCGCGAAGATATACGGATCGACTGCGTGGGCTGTCCATTGCGAGGAACCCGCGCCGGGCGTTGCTGTCATATCGACCCAGCTCGCGCCATCGTAGAAATAGGCTTTGTTTGTTGTGTTATCGGCGTAAATATCGCCCATAACCGGCGAACCGGGTGCTGTTTGCGGGTCGATATGGAAATTACCCTCGAACCAACCGGCGTAATTACCAAAAGCGCCCTGGCGACCATAAACACCAATGTAGTTTGCCCCATCATAGTAACCAAGAGCGCCAATTTCATCGGTCCCTGTGTAATACGCTCCGAGAACGGCGGCGGATGGTATTCCCATCCCATCGTAGAAACCCGCGACACTTGCCGTGTAGGTTTCATGAGTATAGATATTGCCCTTTACTCCGGAGTTCATATCGTCCACATGCCAGGATGTTGCATCGGCACTGGTAGTATAAGCGTATGCATGTATTATCGATGTGCCGGTGCCGGTTAAGTGATTGGCTTCAGCATATAGAACGTTATCTTCGCCGTTATCGTGAACCTGCACAAGGTTGTTATTATTAGCGAATATATATGGATCGACTGCGTGGGCGGTCCACAGGCCGCTACCCGCGCCGCCCGGCAACCAGCTAAAACCACCCGCGCCGTCGGCTGTGAGAACTTCGTTTAACGCGCCGAAACCTATGCCGTCGTGAAGGCCGCCTGTAATTTCAACGTCGCCCTCGAAGTGGCCCGCGAACGCGCCGAGTCCCTGATCGCCGTATATAGCCGTTCCACCGGCGTTATTCGAATAACCGATGATGCCGGTATTGCCCTCGGCCCAGATACCGTAATCGTCGGTTCCTGTGCCGTTATTAACTGCGATTAAAGCATAATCGTTAATACTCGTTCCGCCGCTAAACTCGGAAGCATCCGCGTTCACAATCGGCCCCATAATTTTCATTGAATAGGTGGGATTAGTGTTTTCAGCTATAAACACGTAGTCGTTATTCGTTGTAGAAGATATAGAGGCCTTTATTCGACCCGCAACTTCTAATTCTCTATCGGGGGTTGTAGTCCCGATACCGACGGAATCCGAGAGATTTAAAGGAAATAGGTAGTTTACATCTCGAACCCAGTCGTTATCCGGGCCGCCTGCGCCGCCTATAAGCGGTTGCCACGCCGTGCCGTCGTAAACATAAAGCTCGTTATCGACATCGTGGTAATAGACTTTACCCTCCGCGCTAATTGGCGGGGCAATTTGAGGTGTATGAGTCAAGGCCATAACCTCGCCCTGCCCGAGTGAAACGAAATCGCCGTTCTCCTCTATTGTGATAACATCCGTTCCGGCGTCGCCCTGGATGCGCATTTGGTCTGTTCCGCCGCCATTGGCGTCGATTTGCATGATAATATCGGCGTTCGATAAGTATTTATCCGATGGGTTTATTCTGAAATCGCCCGAACAGAAAATTGCTGGACCCGCACCGGCGTTACGAACATAAAGCGCTTCGTCAACATCGTCATCCGTGCGAATCTCGAACGCCGTGCCATCGGAAGGGCCGACCATTGCCGTGCGAACATCGACCGGGCCGTCGGTTGCATCGATTGTCGCGCCGACTCCGGGCCCGCCTTCGTCATAGGCCTCGTCCAAAGTATTACCGCCGCCGCCGACAACGCTGTCCGCGATTGCCGCACGGAATGCGTATGGGCTGGTCGCAAGTTTAACTCTTGGATCGAGAATCGAGCCGTCCACCTCAATCTCCATCCAGTAGTCGATAGAGAAATCTATTGTAATCGGTGTTATCGTTCCGAGGGGAGCGTCGAAAAGCCCTTTCACTATCGGAATCGCAACGCCTACTCCGGCGTGAGTTTCCGACCAAAGAAGACTCCCTGCGGTGGGATCATCGTAAATTCGGAAAGTCATGTCCAGAGTGTCGTTGATACCGACGCCAAGTGCATCGGTAAGTTTACCCTGATACTGCATCTCGCCGGGAACGGCGAGAACGAGTGTCGAAAAAACCACTACCGCGATTAAGACGCACAGGTTTTTTTTACTCATAATTAAGCCTCCTCCTTGCTTCGGAGCCTGAATTAGGAACTCCGATGCTATAAATTTAAAATTTCTATTTTGCGACCCAGAAGCATATTTACTAAAAGATAATATGTATCAAATACATGTGCAAGTAGTATTATTAGTGATTGGAAAAAAGGGCGTAGCGAAACCCTATCCCTTTACGCTGCCGAGGGTTAAGCCCGAAACGAGCCAGCGGCTGAGGACAATAAAAAGGACGACGACCGGAACGCTTACTACGAAACTACCGGCAGCATAGAGACCCCATTGTGTGGACATGTTCCCCTGAAACATTTTAAGACCGACCGGAAGCGTGAACATATTGGGTTCTTGAAGGATAACCGCCGCCACGATGTATTCGTTCCAACTGGCCATGAAGGAAAACAGCGCCGTGATAACCAAAGCCGGGGCCGCAAGAGGCAATATCACACGCCACCACGAGCCGAAATTGCCGCACCCATCGACCCGGGCGGCTTCGATAAGCTCTGTTGGGATAGTGTCGTAGTAACCCTTCATCTGCCAGATGCAGAAGGGGAGGGCCGTCGCTGAATAAGCGATCATCAGACCGAGATACGAGTTGATAAGGTGGAGCTTTGCGAGCATGATATACATTGGCAGAAGCAGCATGGTCGCCGGGAACATCTGAGTTGTAAGGAGCGATTGCATAACAGCCTTTTTACCCGCGAATCGGAATTTCGAGATCGCGTAACCGCCCATCGACGCCAGCGCGACGCCGGTCAGCGTGACTATCGCCGTGACAATGAACGAGTTCAACATCCACCGTAGGAAAGGTGTCGAGGTGAAAAGGTCGGCGTAGTTGCGTAGCGTAGCGCTGTCCGGAATTATCGAGAGGTCCGTGGATAGCAGTCTGTCCGCCGGGCGAAGAGAGATCGTCACCACGCGAAGGACGGGGTATAGCGTTCCAAGCGTCCACAGAATCAGGAACGCGTAAATTAGTGTCAACTTCAATGGCGAATCTTTACTTTGCATAATCGTTTTTGCAAAATAACGTCATCAATACCCGCGCGCAACACGTTTTTTATCGAAACTGGATTCGATTTCGTCAGAAAAACCTCGACAAAGCGGATTGAACATACCAATATGTGTAACTTAGAAATCGAGATTGCTAAAAAGGATAAATTATAGGATTATAATGGATAAAACCGAGCATATAATCCATAAGGAGAAATGAAGTTCACATGACTAATGCCATATTGCTACATCACACCGCCCACTGGATTCCGGGTCAAGCCCGGAATGACAATAGGGGGATTATGCAGTTTTGAACTTTGGATTTAATTTGACATTTGAGCTTTGACATTTGAATTTCTATCGTTTAATTGAAACTAAGGGGTAGCTACCCCTTGTTCGGATTATGCTTATTTGGAAAAAACCAGCTACCTTAAGCTTATTCGATAGGAGCGAAATGGCCGTAAGATTAATTGTTATTTTAGGATACGTTGCGATGATTATCGCAATCGGAATTGCCGGGCTACGCAAAACCAAGTCCTTCTCGGACTTCTTCCTCGGCGGACGCAACGTTGGCCCGTGGCTAACCGCATTCACTTATGGAACCGCTTATTTTTCCGCAGTGCTATTTATCGGGTTTGCGGGGAAAATCGGTTGGGGTTTCGGGATGTCCGGCCTGTGGGTTGCGCTCGGCAATACGCTAATCGGCACACTGCTCGTCTGGATACTCCTCGGCAGCCGAATTAAAAGTGTTACTACGTCGCTTGGTGTCCACACGATGCCGGAATACCTCGAATCACGCTACAATAGCCCGTTTATGCGGATATTCACCGCGATTGCGATTTTCATTTTCTTCGTGCCATACACTGCGGCTGTCTTCATGGGTCTAAGCTACCTTTTCGAGGCGAATTTCGGGTTGCCATATTGGTCGATGCTTGCGTTTATGGGCGGATTCACGGCGATATATCTCGTCCTCGGCGGGTATAAGTCGATGACGATGATCGATTTTATTTTCGGGATAATAATGTTGTTCGGCGTGGGAACATTGCTTGCGAGCACGATTAATGCCGGTGAGGGATTATCGCAGATTTTGCTGAAACTTCGCGAAATCGATCCGAAACTAACGCAGGTAGTCGGCCCGCCGGGATTCTGGGCGCTGTTCTCGCTTGTTTTCCTGACGAGCGTTGCGCCGTTCGGGATGCCGCAGCTTCTTCAGAAATTCTACGCGATTCGCGATAAGCGGTCGGTGAGGATTGGCACAATCGCTTCGACGGTATTCGCGCTTTTAATTACCGGAATCGCCTATTTCGTTGGCGCGACAACCCGGATTTTTCTAAACCCGGTCGATACGCCGGAGGCTTTCAGGCTTGTCGGAGAAAAACTCGTTCCAAACTTCGATTCACTGATGCCCGTATTGTTAACCGTTGCTATACCGGAATCGCTATCGATACTAATCCTACTGCTCGTGCTGTCGGCTTCGATGTCCACGCTTGCCGCGCTGGTGCTGATCTCCAGTTCTACGATAACAAAAGATTTATACGCTGGAAGCATTAGCAAAAAAGCCTCGGATAAAAAACTCACGGGATTGATGCGCATAGCGAGCGCAGTGTTTATTTTGCTTTCGATACTACTGGCGCTTTCCCGCCCGGCGGTTATAGTGACAATACTATCGATTTCATGGGGCGCTATTGCGTCGGTATTTCTCGGACCGTTCCTGTGGGGGCTGTTCACGAAACGGTTTAATAAGGTGGGCGCGATTGCCACGAGTGTAATTGCACTGTCAACAACTATAGTGTTGTTTCTCGCGTGGGGGAATAAAGCCGCACCGCAGGCCGGGACGATAGGCATGATAGTTTCTCTGGTGTTGCCGGTTTTCTTCTTGCCATTCGCGAAAAAGCCTGCGGGGACTGCTTAATTAACCACCAGCGACCACCGGGCGGCGAGCGGGAAATGCCCGTAGATAACTATGTTCAAGAAATTACACCGGGCTCGGCGGAAGGGAATTTAACGGCGTATCGAACGCGTCCACATTCGGGCCACGGCTTTTCTTATTGCACTATCGTTTTTAATTCCATACCTTTCCTATGTGACGTTTACGTAATCCGAATCGGGAGATGGAAATGAAGTTCCTATGCGCTGTTCACTTTCAGCCTTGCCGCGCATGGCAACTGCGGATTCTCGTAAAAAGGTAACGGCGCATTCAACGCCGTTATCGGGATTGTCGGAGAAAAGACATATATCCGATATCTTGGGACTTGTTTTAGAAAAGGAACGAGCTTGGACAAGAATGCATTAGATAATGAAATCCAACTGCTGGAAATAAAAGTCCGCGATACGAAAAACGACCGGGGAATGGTCGATATTCTGAAGGAGCTTTACCGTGCGACTCAAAAAGTATATCCGGAAAAAGCGTTGAAATATGCGCAAGAAGCTCTGGAGATTAGCAGAAAGGCAGAATATATTGAGGGTATTTCGGTTAGCACAAGCAACATCGCAAGTGTGTTCGCTTTACAGGGCGATTATAACGCAGCTCTGGACTTTTCCATTCGTGCTCTTACGATGAGTGAAGAGCTGAAAGATGATGGACAGATTGCGCATAACCTCGCAATGATAGGAGAGATATATACACAATTAAGCGATTATCCAAAGGCTATGTCTAATTTCCTAAAGGCTTTGAAAATAGCTGAGAAAATAGAAGAAAAAGAACTTATTGCACTTGTTTTCCACGGAATTGGAGATCTGTTTTGGTTTAACCATAATTACGCGGAAGCGCTTGAATACTGTGAACATTCTTTGAAAATCAGAGAGGAAATCGGGGATAAATCGACTGTAGTGCGTCTGCTGAATAGTATCGGTTCAATATACAATGATATTGCCTTAAAATCTGAAAAACCGGATGTGGAATACGCCAAGGCAATTGAATACTATGAGAAAGCACTTGAGACCGGGGAAAAATTTGGGACCATAGAAGATCAAGCAATTATAGTGAACAACATAGGCACACTTCGCCGAAGACAGGAAAAATACGAGTGTGCACTTGAGTATTTTTTAAAAGGATTGAAATTTCTTGAAGAAGGATGCGAAAGTAAAAAAGTTATTTCCGCAACATGTATTAATATCGGTTCAGTATATACAGAATTGCACGATTTTAAAAAGGGGATGCAATATTTCAAAAAAGGTTTGGATATTGCAAAAACCATTGGCTCAAAAAGATGGGTGAGGAATGCTTACCGCAATATATCGACAGCTTATGAGAAAAGCAGAAAGTATAAGAAAGCGCTCGAATACTACAAATTATTCAAAGAAATAAATGACGAGCTTTTCAACGAGAAGAGAAACCAATTGATAACGGAACTTGGGAAAAAGTATAAAACCGAAAAGAAGGAGGAGGAGATAAGAATATTGCAGATTGCCGAGAAAACGGATTGGCTTACGGATTTGCCTAATCGAAAGGGCATTATATTAAGGATAGCAGAAGAAATAGAGATATTCAACAAAAAGAAAAAACCATTTTGTATCGTGATTTCTGACATAGACCATTTCAAAGGTTTCAACGACAAATACGGCCACGAATGCGGAGATTCCGTTCTTTGCGCTATCGCAGGAATTTTACAAACCTCATTGCGCAGGGCTGATTACGTTGGCAGATGGGGAGGCGAAGAATTCCTGTTTTTGCTTTCCGGATCGAGCATTAAAAGCGGTATGCGGGTAACAGAAAGAGTCAGGCAAGCAGTCGAAGAATACAAGCATGAATATAATGATGGGAAACTGTCAATCACAATGTCTTTTGGGATAAGCGAATTCGAAAAGAAGTTGAGTCTGGATGAGTGTATTCACAAAGCCGACCAGGCGCTTTATATTGCAAAAAACGCCGGAAGAAATTGTTGCATTGCCGCTGAGTAATACTTGGATTGGGCAAGCTCTGGCACGGCTACCACGATCCGCCCGGATTGGATAGCGTGCTCGAACCGGGAATGGTCAATGACTCGACCACGCGATGTAGACTACCGCCTATTTCTCCCATAAAACAGGGCATTTCGTATTATCGCGCGACTATGTTCGCTAAGGCGATTAAGTTTTTCGCGAAGGTTATCAAGTTGGAGCTGGATTTTTATATGACCTATTATTGGCGCGGGATGGCGTTTTATCGCACCGGCAAGCTTAAAAAATTATCGACGCGTTTCAAAAGTTGCGCGGACATGCAAACTACACGAAGGATTATTTGCCAGATAGCGATTATTAAAAAACAGAAATAGTCCTGTAACTTTATTCGAAGCATAAAAAAAGCGCGGAATCCCGCGCTTTTTTTGTTCATGTTCGTCGTCTATTCGATTTCTCTAACTGCCCAGTTGAGCGCGTCCTGGAGCATCTGCTGCGGCGGTTGGCCGATATAGTCTGTGTCAGTTAGCATATCGGTCATGCCTCGCGAGTATTTGATGTCCTTATCGGCCTTGGCAAAGGCCTGATCGCGGGTGATAGTGATTCTCGCGACGCCTTCCTTTATTGCTTGCATTGCGACATCGGCGGCCTCGTGCGGGAAAACTCCTACCTCGTCCATTGTCGGGACGATGTTTTCCGGGTTGATACCTCGCCTCTCGGCGTAGTCTGCAAGTGAATGCGCGGCGGCGATAGCCATTCCGTCGGTCACCTTTTTCGCGCGAACCATCAGGGCGCCTTTGAGAATACCGGGGAACCCAATCGAGTTGTTGACCTGATTCGGGAAATCCCCGCGACCGGTTGCGACGATGAAGGCGCCGGCTTCCTTCGCGGCGTATGGATAGATTTCGGGGACCGGATTTGCACACGCGAACACGATTGCCTTGTCGGCCATCAAGCGAATCGACTCCGGTTTGATAGTATCCGGGCCGGGCGTTGAAAGCGCGATAAGGACATCCGCGCCTTTGCAGGCTTCGTTGAAATCGGTGATTTTCGCTGGATTAGTCGATTCGCACAATTCCCATTTGCGATAGAAACGCGGATCGGCTTTGATATCGTTACGATCGGTATTCATCGAGCTTTTCGAGTCGAAGACAATCATTTTTTTTGGATCGCCACCTGCCGCGATAATAAATCTCGCTATCGTCGAATTCGATGCGCCCGCGCCAAACATCACGATCTTCACGTCGTCGATTTTCTTCCCGGCAAGTTTGAGGGCGTTAATTAGACCGGCAAGTGTGACGCAGGCTGTTCCTTGCGCGTCGTCGTGCCACACGGGGATATCGCATTCTTCGCGGAGCGTGTCGAGAACCTTGTAGCAATTAGGCTGGGAAATATCCTCGAGATTAATCGCGCCGAAACTATGCTGGCACATTTTCACGAATTCTATGATTTTGTCGGGATCGTTCTCGCCCTTTTCGTTGCGGCTATCTACGCAAAGTGCTACAGCATCGACACCGCCGAGATATTTCATCAGGAAAGCCTTGCCCTCCATAACGCCGAGGCCGCCCGGAGGCGTGCAATTGCCATCGCCGAGAACGCGAGTGGAATCAGTAACGATGCCGACAAAGTTGCCTCTGTTCGAAAGGTCGAACGAGGTATCGTTGTTGTCGCGGATGGTCGTGGAGATTTTCGATACGCCCGGAGTGTACCAAACATTGAACCAGTTAAAGCCGAACACACCGGCCTTTGGTGCGGTCTGAATCTTGCCGCCATAGAAAGTGTGGGCTGTTTCCGAGAGTTTCTTCAGGAAAAGGGTTTGCCCCTTCGCTCGCTGTTCCTGTGTGAAGTGTTCAGGGAAAACACTCTTAAGGTTTTTTAAATCCAGGTCGATATTTGCCATTATTCCTCCATGGTGTAAATAGAGTTTAATAATATTTACTACATCTAAATGACTATATCGAAACCAGGGATAAAATACAATACTAAAAAATAAAAAAAACACTGCTCCCTCTAAGTAAGGTTGCAGTGTTTTTGATTTTAAATATGTAGTTCTAATACTAGCTTGTTAAATAAGTGTTCCCTCATACGTGGCAGTTAACTGCTTTGCTTTGACGTGATCCGGGATATAATCCGGTAGCACAACCGGCGAGACCTTGTGGCGGTCGATTCCGAGGGCCTTGGCTTCTTCATTATATTTGCGAACATGCTCGAGTGATGGCTCGCCGAATTTAACGCCCGCTTTTACCCTTTCGGCACTATGTATTCCCGCGCGCCGTCCGAAGACGATGATATCGAGCTGCGAATTACCCATCAGGCGGTTTCGCCCGTGCACTCCGCCGGAGGCTTCACCTGCAACATATAAACCCGGAATAACCGTTTCGGCTTTCTCGTTGATATCGATTCCGCCGTTCTGGTAATGCAGCGTCGGATAGACGAGCATCGGATATTTGCGGATATCGATATCGAAGCGATCGAACTGGCGCAGCATAGCGGGTAGGGCGTGCTCGATTGTGCCCTCGCCGGAAAGCTCCTCGATAAGTGGTGAATCTAACCAGATACCTACGAGGCCCGATGGTGTTTTAATACCGAGGTTTCTTTCTGTCGATTCGCGGATGAAGGACGCGGCCTCGACATCGCGCGGTTCGAGGGGATAAACGAACAACTCGCCGTTGCGGTTGACCGGCTGTGCGCCTAGTCCCCTGATTTTCTCGGTGCATAGGAATCCTACGATTTGCTCGGGGAAAACCGCGCCGGTGGGATGATACTGAACGGAGTCCATATACAGCAGCGGAGCGCCCGCGCGATAGGCGATTGCGAGGCCGTCGGCGGTTGCGCCGTAATGATTCGTCGTCTCGAAGTTTTGGATGTGCAGTCTGCCAAATCCTCCGGTGGCGATGACAATGGACTTCGCTTTTATAATCGAATACTGCCTGTTTTCGAGATGATACGCGACCGCGCCGATTGCCTGACCTTTATTATCGAGGATTAGCTCGATTATCGCCGTGTATTCGACGTATTTAATCTTATCCGGTCGATTATAGACCTCGTCGCGAAGAACGCGGCAAATCGCGGCGCCGGTATAGTCCCTGGCAGAATGCATGCGCATGCGACTTGTTCCTCCGCCCGCCGCAACCGACATCGAGCCGGTTTCGGTTTTGTCGAACATAACTCCGAGTTCTTCGAGCCACTTAATCGAAAGAGGGGCGTCGTTGACCAGCGCTTCGACCAAATCGGGCTTGTTGTCGAAATGACCGCCGCCGAGAACGTCGAGATAGTGGATAGCGGGATTGTCGTCGGGTTGATCGGCAGCCTGAATTCCGCCCTGGGCCATCATGGAGTTAGAATCGCCAAGGCGGAGTTTTGTGGCGATAAGGACGCTCGCGCCTTCCCCCGAGGCTGTTAGCGCCGCCGAAAGCCCTGCCGATCCCGCTCCGATTACGAGCACATCGGTTTCCATATCGAATTTCGAGAGATCGATTCTGTCGGGATCGATACGGGAATAGGATTCGAGCATATCCGCGACTTTAGTCGTGATATTTTCCCCTTTGTTTTTGCCAATTTGTATCTCGCGTCGAGCGTCGGCCCTGTAATCGGGATGGAAATTCGACAGAACAACCTCGCGCTCTTCCTCGGACATTGCGGGAAAAACCTGCTTGCCAATTTTTCGAGCTATTTTAAGTCGTTTTGGTCGTGTCCGTACGACCATCTCGATTGATTCTCTCATGTAATCAGGATACATATTTTCCCCTTGTTAATGTAAAGTTCAAAGTAAGATGCGAATCGAAAATCTCGATTCTGCTAATGCTTACGATTTAATCGATATTAATTTCCCTTTTATAGTATTTTTCTCCGAGTTCAACTCGATCCGTTTTCTTCAACTCATCGATTTCCGGAACGAACTTGCCGGCTTCGATCTCCTCGATACGTATATCTACCTCCGGGCTTTTCGGCGCAAGATAGCGCGCATAAAGCCTTCTTGCGAGTATAGCTGCGTTATATTGGACGATTTCCGCCGGACAACGTAGCGCGCAAAGGCCGCAACGAATACAATCGAACGATATATCCGCGGCGCGGGCAATATCGCCACGTTTGAGCGCTTGAACATAGTCCATGACTTTAATGTCCTGCGGGCAGGCCTTCGTGCACGTGTTGCAAGCAACGCAGCGAAATACCGTCGGGAAAAGTTCTTTGAAGGTGTTCTCGTTCGCTTCGAGCTGCGTAATATCATAAACCGGCTTCTCGGCGGGGACACTGGGGATCTGGGCGATCGTCATTCCGTCGGTAACGACTGTTTGGCAGGCAAGCCCGCCTTTGAGTTTGTAGTCGCCCTTTTCGCGATAGACAGTCGCGCAAGCGCCACAAAAACCCTCGCGACAACCCACCCCACGCTTAATCTGGAATCCGGCATACTCGGTTGCCGAGAGGATTGTCGATCCCTCGGGAACCTCGTAAGCTTCTCCCATGATATATACTTTTACCATTACTCTTTCGATTTCCATGAATTCCTCCGTTGATTATTTAAGGAGTCCTTTTTTCTTTAGTATCGGCCTTGGATCGATATAGTTTTTATCGAAAGCCGTGGCTTCCACGCCCAAACCGAGTGCCAGGGCTAATAATTGGCTGAAGTATAAAACCGGAATCGGTTCGAAATCAAGATACTGCGCTTCAACTTCCTCCTGCCGATTGTCCAGATTGAACGCGCAGAGGGGGCAGGAGGTGATTAGCAAGTCCGCGCCGCATTTTCTTGCATTATGCAATATCTCGTAGGCCAACTTGACTACGATTTCTTTATTGCTAACGGTATGATAGCTGCCACAGCATATACTTCTCGCATTCCATTGGACCGCATCCGCGCCCAATGATTCCACAAAATTTTCCATAATCGTCGGATCGTCCGGCTTGTCGATTCCGAGTTCCTCCGGGCGAAGCAGCATACATCCGTAATATGGCGCTATCTTCAATCCTTTCAACGGTTTCACGATTTTCTTCGCGAGTTCGTCGAAACCCATTTCTTCGAGAAGCTGGAAGAAATGAACCACCTCGGTAGTGCCCTTGTAAGGCTCCTCCTCGAGATACATGATGTTGTTTATCGATTCGAGGTCCTCCGAGGATTGCTTTATGCGGGCATTAGTGCGCTGAAGCGTGTTATAGCACATCGAGCAAAGTGTGAGAAGACGGTTTTCGTTCTCGATATCACCTCGCGCGTTCATCTCCTCGACGCGAAGCATGTTCCGCACCGGGGCAAGATGTCGAATCAAATCGTCGCTCGTGAGCGAGCCCACGACACCACAACAGTTCCAATCCGGCAACTCGACCATCTCGATTCCAAGCGCCTTCGCGGACGCTATCGCCGAAGTCTCGAAATAGTCCGCAGTAGTTTTAAGCGTGCAGCCGGGATAATATGGTATTTTCATTATATAAGCCCTTTCCTTATTACCCGGTGAGTTTTCTGTAAGCGCCAACAATAGCTATAGTCGGCAGTTTTTCCAATTCGTTCTCACTTATGTCGTTCAAATCGATTTCGTCGATAGCGAGTCGAAGTTCGATCTGGCGAAGTGCTTCGGCAACTTTGGAAACATCGAGTTTCCGGGGACAGCGGATCGTGCATGTGAAACACGACGCGCAAATCCACATCGTGCGGCTTTGAAGAACATCCTCTTGCCCAATCATGACCTTGCGCATTATCTGCGACGGCGTGATGTCCATTTCCTCGACAAAAGGACATCCGCCGGAACATGTTCCGCACTGTTCGCAAACCGTAATCTCTTCGCCGCTTATTTCCTCGACCTGTCGAAGGAATTCGACGCTACGGTCGGTGAGTTTTATCTTCTTAACATTCCCGGTCATTTCAACCCTCCAAAGGGTTTAACTTCTGACGAGTTTCCTCGTCTATCGCTTTGTTTTTAAGCATTTTATCCGAGAGGAAATTCATTGTATCCACGAACTTCGCAAGTTGACCCGCAGTGAAATCCTCGAAAAATACACGTTCGTCCTCGATGCCCGCATTGGCGAGTATTTCTTTAACAGCCGCTATATTCTTCTTCGTAAACTCATGAGCCCAATCGAAACGGTTACCTTTCTCGGGGCAATCGCCGAGAAGAACCGCATCTGCGCCCTTCGCGAAAGCATAAGCAATGAGATTCGGAGTAACCCTACAACTGGATGGAACCATTAGCATACGATTGTCGGTAGCGTATTTCATTTTTCGAACCCCTGCGGCATCGGCGACGCGATAAGCACAGCTGCTGTCTCCAAATATTAATAAGCGACGCTCGTCTGGCTCCTTGCTTGTGAGAGCGGCATTCACCTCCGAATAAAGCTGGACATTCGAGTAACCGTTAAGATCGATTGCCTCCAACGGACAGGAAGATATACACGCACCGCACCCCAAACAAAGCGTCTGTTTGACAAAAGCTTTGCCGTTTTCGGTCTGCGTAATCGCGTTAACAGGACAGACATCGAAACATTTGCCACATTTGTTGCACAGGTCGATATGAACGAAAGCAAGCATTGGATCGATAGCAAATTCTTTTTTTGCGAGTGCCCCAATAACGCGTGCCGCCGCCGCGCTGCCCTGCGCAACCGTATCGGGGATGTCTTTCGGGCCTTGAACCGTGCCCGCGAGGAAGACGCCCTCCACGAGAGTATCCACCGGACGATACTTAGGGTGGGCCTCTTTGAGGAAGCCGTCGTCGCTTTTAGCGAGTTTCAGATATTCTGCAATTTTCTCGGTAGATTTATTAGCCGTCATTCCGGTTGCAAGAACTACAAGGTCGAATTCGGACTCGATGATTTGTCGCGATAAAGTATCTTCGACGAGAACGGTAACTTGTTTAGTATCCGGGATTTCGGTAAGTTTCGCGGGCTTACCTCGGATAAACTTAATTCCCATTTTCTGGGCGCGTTTATAATACTCCTCGAATCCTTTTCCGAAAGCGCGCAGGTCGGTATAGAATATATATATATCAGTTTCGGGTTTAGCCTGCTTGAGAAGCGAGGCGAGTTTGACAGAATACATACAACAAACTCGCGAGCAATATTCGCGACCGATTTGTTCGTCCCGGGAACCGACACACTGAACGAATGCGACCCGCTTGCCCACATCTCTTGGCGGATGTTTTTCGGTAATATGATCTACGATGCGTTCCATCTCGAGACCGTTGACAACGTTCTCGAACTCGCCGTAGCCGAAAACCGGTTTCTCGCGGGCATCGAAAATATCGTAACCGGTCGCAACTACTACGGCATCCACGGCAATCTCGGTTCGTTCCGGTTTCTGATCGAAGACCATCGCTTTCTGAGGACATACATCCAGGCACGCAGTGCAGCCGTTCCCGTCGTGCAGGCATATTTCCTTATCAATAATATACTTATACGGTATCGCATGTGGCGCGGGGATATATATAGCTTTTCGCTTGGTGACACCTTGCTCCCAATAATTTGGAGCTTCCACGGGGCAAGCCTCCTCGCACAAAGCACAGCCGATACAATCGTCCATGTTGATTTCGGGGCTAATATAGCGCGGTTTGTGTTTGACAACCGCCTCGAAATGCAGGCGGTGACCCTTGATGCTCTCTATCTCGCCGTCAACTATGAGATCGACATTCGGATGTCCTTGAACCTCGGCCATTTTCGGCGATAGGATGCAAGCGGCGCAGTCCTCGGTGGGGAACGTTTTAGTCAATATCGTCATATTCCCGCCGATAGTCGGCATTTTCTCCACGAGTGTGACATTTTTGCCGGAATCCGCTAAATCCAACGACGCCTGAATACCGGCGATCCCGGCGCCAATAACCAACACATCATTGCCAAGCTGCATCTTTTTTTCTTCGAGGGCAAAATCGTGTTCGGCTTTGGCTATCGCAGCGTCGATGAGGTCGATAGCCTTGCGGGTGGCATCTTCCGGCTTGTCCTTGTGCGCCCACGAGCAATGCTCGCGGAAATTCGCGATTTCCAGGAGGTATGGATTCATACCGGCCTTGCTCAGCGCTTCGCGGAAAGTCTTCTCGTGGAATTGCGGCGAACACGAAGCGATTACCACTCTATCCAATCCCAATTCGGCTATATCGTCGGTGATAAGTTTCTGGCCGGCGCCGGAACACATATGAGAATTCTGCTTAATTGAAAAAATCCCCTCGCGACCGTCGATATGCGCCTGAACGGCATCTATATCGACTGTATTCGAGATGTTTCCGCCACATTGACAAAGATAAACTCCGATTTTCATATCGAAATCCAGTCTATTTTATATTTGAAGTTTGGCATTTATAGTTCGTTTGAAATAGTTTATATTCTTCTCAAACCTGCTTATACTTCGCTACGCCTTGCTTGTATATGTCGTTACCATTCGTGTCGTTGGCGACTATGCAAGGGAAATTCTCGACCTTCATCTCGCGGATTGCTTCCGGGCCGAGATCCTCATAAGCGATAACCTTAGCTTCCTTTATCGAATCCGCGATTACAACCGCCGCACCGCCGATAGCCGCAAAATACACGGCCTTGTTTTTCACCATCGAATCGATAACTGACTTATCGCGAGGGCCTTTACCAATCATGCCCTTTAATCCGGCGTCCATGAGAGCCGGGGCATATGAGTCCATGCGGTAGCTTGTCGTAGGCCCCGCGGAGCCGATTGGTTTTCCCGGTGGGGCAGGGGCTGGGCCGACATAATAGATAACCGAACCGACGACGTCGAACGGCAACTCCTTGCCCTGTTCGAGAAGTTCGACAAGCCGCTTATGTGCGGCATCGCGAGCGGTATAGACGGTTCCTGAAATATAGATTTTATCCCCCGTCTTAAGCTTAAGGAGGTCTTCGTCCTTGAGCGGCGTTTGAAGATGGATTGTGTCTGGCATTTTATATCTCCTTAATTCGTTTCCTATATTATAGCGCTCTTATGTCTTGCCACATGGCATTGGATATTGACCGCGACCGGCATCGACGCAATATGGCACGGCTTGGATAAAATTTTCACGCCGATAGCGGTTGTTCTTCCGCCGAGGCCCTGCGGCCCGATTCCGAGCTTGTTGATTCGTTCGAGAAGTTCCTCCTCGACCTTCGCCCATTTCGGGTTGGGATTTGTATCGTCGAGTTGGCGAAGCAGCGATTTTTTCGCAAGCAAAGCGCTTTGCTCGAAATTACCACCCAGCCCGATTCCAACTATTATCGGCGGGCAAGGATTTCCGCCCGACCTGCTAACTCTATCGACCACGAAGTCCATAACACCCTCGATTCCGTCGGCGGCCTTCATCATCTTGACCTCGCTCATGTTCTCCGAGCCGCCGCCTTTCGGCGCAATCGTTATCTCGAGCTTGTCGCCTGGGACGATATTCGTGTAAATCATCGCCGGTGTGTTATCGGTCGTGTTTTTTCGGTCGATAATCGGGTCGTCAACCATCGATTTGCGGAGGTAGCCGTCTTTATATCCGCGACGAACGCCCTCGTTAATGGCCTCGACGAAATCGCCACCAACAATATGAATTTCCTGACCGATTTCGACAAACACGACCGCTACACCGGTGTCCTGACATATCGGCATTTTGACCTTTGCCGCAAGTTCGTTGTTGTCCATAATTATCTGCAGGACTTCCTTCGCTGTCGGCGATTCTTCTTTAGCGTAGAACTCGCGGAGTTTCGCCTTGACATCGTCGCCGATGTAGCAATTAGCATCCATGCATAATTGGCGCACGACAGGGATGATTTCTTCGATATTTATCTCTCTCATTTCGACTCCTCGAAAAGACGATACACGATTATTCTAGTTCATCTATACGACATTCCGGCATGTTTAATTTACATCCCGAGTTTTTGCTTTAGCAAAACCGGGATTTCCGCAGGCTCTGCGGCGACCGGAACACCTGCAGCCTCGAACGCGGCTATTTTCTCTTCCGCCGTCCCGGAACCGCTGGATATGATTGCGCCGGCGTGGCCCATACGTTTGCCGGGCGGGGCTGTTCGTCCGACGATAAACGAAACCACCGGTTTCGAGATTTTTTTTGCGATATAGTCTGCGGCCTTCTCCTCGGCATCCCCGCCAATTTCGCCAACGAGGACGACCGCTTCCGTTTCCGGATCGGCCTCGAACATATCGAGTAATTCCAGGTAATGAAGCCCCACGACGGGGTCGCCGCCTATACCAAGACAAGTCGATTGTCCAAAACCGCCCTCTGTCAACCGATCGACGATTTCATAAGTTAAAGTCCCGCTGCGAGATATAAGACCGATAGGCCCCTGTTTGAAAATATTCCCCGGAAGAATACCGACCTTGGCTTTGCCGGGCGAGATTATTCCGGGTGAGTTCGGGCCTATGAGTTGAACGTTCTTCTCGTCGAGGAATTTTACCGCCTCGATAACATCCAGCGTAGGGACGCCCTCCGAAATAGCGATGACCAGCTTTATTCCCGCGTCGGCAGCCTCGCACATCGCGTCCTTGGCGAATTTCGCGGGGACAAAGATTATCGATGTATCCGCGCCTGTCTCGGATAAAGCTCTATGGGCGCTATCGAAAACGGGGATTCCGTCGACCGAATCGCCCCCTTTTCCGGGTGTAACGCCGCCGACAACCAACGTGCCATACTCGGCCATCTGCTTCGCGTGGAACGCGCCGTCGCGGCCGGTAATGCCCTGGACAATGACTTTCGATTTTTCATCGATTAGAATACTCATTTTTATCTCCTAACCCGCGAGGGCGATGGCTTTTTTGGCGGCTTCGCTCATCGATCCGGCAGTTATCAGGTCGCATTCGCTAAGGATTTTAATACCCTCTTCGGAATTCGTTCCGCTAAGACGGGCGACTACCGGAACGGTTATATCGATTTTGCCCATAGCCTCAACCAGCCCCCTCGCTACGTCGTCGCAGCGCGTGATTCCTCCGAATATGTTTATCATAACCACTTTTACGTTATCGTCGGAGAGCAGGATATTCATTGCATCTACGACCTTCTGTGGATTCGAGGAACCTCCGATGTCGAGGAAATTCGCAGGATTGCCGCCGTATAATTTTATCATGTCCATAGTGGCCATCGCGAGCCCCGCGCCATTGACCATACACCCGATTTCGCCGTCGAGTTTAATATAGCTCAACCCCTTGTTTTTAGCGTCTATTTCTTTCGCTTCGTCCGCGGTGGTTTCCCGCATAGCCTCGATTTCTGGGTGACGGAAAAGCGCGTTGTCGTCGAAGTTCATTTTTGCATCGATGGCGATAAGTTCGCCATCAGGGGTGAGAACAAGCGGGTTTATTTCGGTCAAGGACGAGTCCATCTCGACATAGCAACGGTAGAGCTTCTTGAAAATTGTCGCGGCGCGGCGGGTGGTTTTAATATCGCCGAAAAGCTTCATTGCAACATCGCGAGCCTGAAAATCCATTAGGCCGAAGCGCGGATCGATAGGGAGCTTGATGATTTTCTCCGGGAAATTTTTCGCAACTTCCTCGATTTCGACACCGCCTTCCGCGCTGGCCATCATCATGACGGACTTCGTATTACGGTCGTTTGTAAAACCGATGTAGAATTCAGATTCGATTTTAACCGCATCGTCAACGAGAACTTTCTCGACAACGAGACCTTTTATTTCCATCCCAAGTATTTTGCTGGCGGCAGATAGGGCTTCTTCGCGGGTTTTGGCGAGCTTTACGCCTCCGGCCTTTCCTCTTCCACCGACATGCACTTGCGCTTTAATCGCCACCGTTCGGGGTGATTCGCCATAGGCCGCGAGAACTTCTTCTACCGTTGAGCAAACGGCAGTTCCCGGAATAGGGATTCCGTATTTATTGAAGATTTCCTTTGCCTGATATTCATGTATTTTCATATTACCTCATTACGATATAACGACCGTATTAATGAATGATTATTGAACTTAAAACTTCAAAGAAAGCGTTTTATTACGTGAAAAAAGTTAAAAGCTCAGTAACTAAATACCATTCAAAGTATATGTCAAGG
>Ga0272444_10000384_pt1 | contig 48363 bp, 37 predicted proteins | sample SSMForm13_FD_201033 | JGI IMG/M metagenome (GOLD analysis project Ga0272444, IMG submission 201033) | Marine sediment archaeal communities from Little Sippewissett salt marsh, Falmouth, MA, United States - SSM-Form-13 | ecosystem: Environmental > Aquatic > Marine > Wetlands > Sediment ... | reverse complement strand
GTACAATGTACCAGTGAGTCCTGCGCCCAGGGCCGTGGAGAGGTTGATGCGCTGCGCCTCGCCGCCCGAGAGCGTCTTTGACTGGCGGTCGAGCGTGAGATAGTCGAGCCCGACATCCATGAGATAGATGAACCTGGAATCGATTTCCTTGAGTATGTCGGCGGCAACCGTCTTCTGGCTCTCGGTCAGCTCCAGCGATTCAAAGAAGTCCCTGGCTTTGCCGATATCGAGCGACGAGAGCTCGGCGATAGTCAGCCCGCCGAGCCTGACATTGAGGGCCTCGGGTTTAAGGCGCGTGCCCTTGCAAATCGGGCAGTCCTCGAGCGAGAGGTATCGCCTCACAAAGAACTTGGCATAGGCCTTGTAGCCCTTCTTCTTCAGCCTCTCGAGAAAACCCAAAATGCCCGGAAAGCGGCCCTTGCCGCGCAGGATGATCTCCTGCTGCTCCTCGGGAAGCCGCGAGTATGCGACATTCGGCGGGATGCCCTCCTTGTCGCAAACGCGGAGCAGCCACCGCTTCCAGTAATTGAACTGGCGCTTGGACCAGGGTGCTATGGCGTCCCCGGCGAGCGTCCTGTCCTTGTTGGGAATGATGAGGTTCAAGTCGAGCGTGAGTTTGTTCCCGAAGCCGCGGCACTCGGTGCACGCCCCGTAGGGGCTGTTAAAGGAGAAGAGGAGCGGCGACAGGTTTTCGTAACGCTTGCCGCACTCGGGGCAGCGAAGGCCCCTGAAGACCTTGTACATCCCGCCGTCCTCTTTAACGATGTGGACTTCGTCGCTTGTGCTCATCGAGAAGGAGAGGTCGAGGGCCTCTGCTACCCGCGTCCTGCTCGCGGGGCCGATGCTCACCCGGTCCACGATGACGTCCACGGTCTCGTCCTTCTCTATGTCTCCGGCCTTGAGACTGGCGACTTCTCTGACATCCCCCCTCTGGAGTATGCGCGCGAAACCCTGGAACATGAGCCGTTTCTTTATCTCTCCCGGCAGCGATACGGTGAGGGGGAAGCCTATCATCACCCTCTTCCCTTCACCGAGCGAGAAGACATAGTCCGTGCCCATCTGGGTACCCGTCCTCTTCACGGGAACGTTGCAGTCTTCGCAGTGAATGGTGCCGACGCGCGCATAGAGGAGGCGGAAGAGATCGTATACTTCGGTAGCCGTTCCCACTGTCGAGCGGGATGTCTTGGTGGGGTTGGCCTGCTCGACGGCGACCGCGGGGAGAATGCCCTTTATGTCATCGATGTCGGGGCGCGACACGCGCTCGAGGAATTGCCGGGCGTAAGTCGAGAGCGACTCAACGTATCTGCGCTGCCCTTCGGCGTATATAGTATCGAAAGCGAGACTGGATTTGCCTGAACCGCTCACTCCGGTTACGACGGTGAGGCTCTTATGGGGAATCACGACGTCGATATTCTTAAGATTGTGCTGCCGCGCGCCCTTGACTGTGATTCCGGTTTCCATCTATCCTCTCCGCCGGCCGCCTGCTTCCTTCTTCGCTAACATAACAGGGCAGTTTTGAGAGCGCAACCCGGGCCGGAGCCCTCCTAAGTGCTTAAAGCATATTCTACCATATTCCGCGTAATAGCCTCGAATAACACCAGTTAGAAAATATGTAAAATAGCTCACAAAAAGTTCTTCAGATTCCTTGACTACCCGCACTCCCCGGGTGTAGACTTTTAGTGGGTCAGGTACCCTGCCCTTCTGGTGCGCTCCTAACGCCCTGAACCGATCGCACTCGAGAGCACTGATGAGCTCGCCCCTGGGTTCACTAGAGTGGAGGAGACACCTCTGGGTCGGAGTCCTGACTCTTTTTTCTTATATTCCTTCCACTAGTGCTCCATTTCATCAAGCCACGCGGCGCTCTTCGTGAGGGTCCTTTCCAGAATTCTCCCTCTATTCCTCGGGTCTTTGGCCTCATGATACTTGAGAAAGACCCTCCTTCCCTTTACGCCTATGATCTCCAGTTTCCCCGTCCGGTGTGACATTACGTACTTGAATCGCTTGGCATAACCGTCGAGTTTGGCCTTAGCGCCCTCGACTATCTCGTAGCCCTCGGCTACGGGAACCGAGAAATGTTTCCGCACTCGCTTAACCGGCCTGCACTGGAAAACGTAGTAGGGGTTTATGCCGATGCGGACGAGATTGCCCTGCAGACCGGCCAGGGCTTCGGCGCTGTCGTTCACGCCCCTGAGGAGCACGGTCTGGTTATTGATGACCACCCCGGACCTCAGGATCAACGCAACTGCCTCCACGGCTCTTGCCGTGATTTCCCGCTCGTGATTGAACTGCGTGGTTATGAAGAGCCGGCGATGCGGCCTGGAGTATCTCTTGAGGACCTTGAGCAGCTCCGTATCATCGACGATACGCATGGGGAAGGTCGCGGGCACCCGAGTCCCGATCCTGATGAACTTAAGATGCGCAATCGACGAAAGTCGCTCGAGCATGCGCTCCAGCGTCCTCGTCTGGAGAATCATGGGATCCCCCCCGCTCAAGAGCACATTGCTGATCTCCGTGTGCTCTTCGATGTACCTGGCCGCATCCGAGAAGCGCTTGAGAATCTCATCGGTCGGAAGCCCCACGAGTCGCTTTCTGAAACAGTGCCTGCAGTAAACCGGGCACCTGTTGGTGACCAGTATGAGCGCGGTCTGACTGTACTTGTGCTGTAGGCCGGGCAGCTTGGTGTTGTGAAGCTCGCCGCTCGGATCATAGGATCCGCTGAGGTCCATCTCGCCTGCATGGGGAATCGCCATCTTCCGGATGGGGTCGTCGGGGTCATGGGGGTTGATGAGCGACATGTAATAGCGGGTTATCTGCATCGGATGCCGCTCGATGACGTTGCCGATCTGTCTCTCTTCATGGGGAGAGAGATCGACGTAGCGCTTGAGCCGGGGTATGGTCCGAATGCTCTTCTTGAGTTCGGCGTCCCAGATCATACTCGCACCCCCGTCCAGTGAGTCTTATGAGATTAGCACAGGGTCCCGCGATTTGCAAGTTTTTGCGCTCTCTATCCGGGGCTGCTCAGGCTGAAAGGGCATCCTTGAGGCGTGAGCTCAAAGCGGAGTAGCGCCGGTCGGTTCTGACGTTCTTGACGGCGATACCGACCGCGCGCCGGCTCCCCACCAGGACGACCAGCCTCTTGGCCCTAGTGACGGCGGTGTAGAGGAGTTTGCGGAAGAGCATGATGTAATGCTGGGTGAGGACGGGCATGACGATGCACGGGAATTCGCTCCCCTGGCTCTTGTGCACCGTAACGGCATAGGCAAGCGTAATCTCGTCGAGCTCGGACCGGTCGTATTCCACCGGGAAGTCGAATTTCACCGTGAGCTTGCCTTCTTCGGCGTCGCACTCTAAGACTCTGCCGATATCGCCATTGAAGACCAGCTTATCGTAGTTGTTCCGGAGCTGCATGACCTTGTCCCCCTCCCGGAACCTGAGCTCGCCCATGCGTTTGCCCCCGGAGTTGAGGGCCTGCTGGAGCAGGGCGTTCAAATTGGTGGCGCCGGCGTCACCCTTGTACATGGGCGAGAGGACCTGGATGTCGGCAAACCGGTCAAAGCCGAACCTGGCCGGCAGGCGCCTGCTCACAAGGTCGACTATGGTGTTGGCGACGTCGGCCGGGTTCTCGTGGTCGAAGAGGAAAAAGTCGCCCTCGCTGCGGCTGAACTCCGGGAACTCTCCCCGGTTTATAATGTGGGCGTTCTCCACAATCGTGCTGGTCTCATCCTGCCGGAATATGTGCGTCAGGCGGTGCACCGGAAAGCAGTCGGCCTGTATGAGGTCTTTAAGGAAGCTGCCGGGACCCACCGGCGGGAGCTGGTCCACGTCTCCGACGAAGACCACCGAAGTCGTGGGCCCGATGGCCTTGAGAAGAGCGGAGGCGAGCGATATGTCCAGCATGGACGCCTCGTCGACGACGATGAGGTCGGCCTCGATGGGATTCTCTTCGTTCCGCCTGAAAAGGCCCTCCTTGGGACTGAACTCGAGGAGCCTGTGTATGGTCTTCGCCTCCATGCCCGTCACCTCGCTCATGCGCTTGGCCGCGCGGCCCGTGGGGGCAGCCAGGCTGATGGCGAGATTATTGGATTCATACACCCTGACGAAGGCCTGTACGATGGTGGTCTTACCCGTCCCGGGACCGCCCGTGATCACCGTGAAGCCCGACTTGAGGCCGTGGCTTATGGCATTGAGCTGGCTCCCGTCGAAAGTCACGCCCTGGGTCTTCTCGATGGCCAGGAGCGTGGACTCGACGTCGTCGACGTCCGGGCTGTGCTCGATGTCGCATCGCGCCTTGAGATCCATCACCACGGACGTCTCCGCCTCATAGAGGGCCGGAAGGTAAACCTTCTCGTCTTCCACTACGACCTCGCCCTCGCGCCGCAGCTCATCCAGGGCGTCTTCGAAGGAGGGCTCGTCTACGCCCAGCAGCGCCACGCAACGCGTCCTGAGAAACTCGAGCGGCAGGAAGACATGGCCCTCGTCTGTGCCCTGCCCTAAGACATACGTGATGCCGGCCTTGATGCGAAGCGGGGACTCGGGGTCGATGCCGAGCTTGTAGGCGATCTCGTCTGCGGTCACGAACCCGATTCCCCAGATCTCGGAAGCGAGCCTGTAGGGGTTGTCGCGCACGACCTCGATGGCCTTGCTGCCGTAGCGCTTGTATATCTTGAGCGCACTGGTGGCCCTGACTCCGTGGGACTCGAGGAACATGACGAGTTCACTCATGGCGCGCTCTTCCCGCCACGCCTTGTTGATGGCCTTGAGCCGGGTCTGGCCGATGCCGGGCACCTCGAGCAGGCGCCGCGGACGCTTCTCGATAATCTCCAGGGTGTTCTCCCCGAACTTCTCCACTATGCGCTGGGCCATTTCCTTGCCGATGCCCTTGATCAGGCCCGAACCCAGGTAGCGCGTGATGCCTCCCACCGTGCGGGGCGGCACGATCTCGTAGGACTCGACGCTGAGCTGCGTGCCAAAGCGCGGATGCACCACCCACTTGCCGCTTATCCGCAACCTGTCGCCGGGCCCAATCCTGGCGAAGTGGCCGGTGCAGGTGAACTCTTCCCGGTCGGTCTCGAAACGGAAAACGGTGTAGCCGTCTTCGGAATGAAAAGTGACTTTGCTTACTTCGCCTTCCACTCCCTCGAGCCTCTCGGCGAAGATTCTCTCATCCGCGCCCACAGTCGTGTGCCCTCCCCCGCGCGATGTCACAGGCGTGCTCCAGCACATCGCCTACTATGGCGAGACACTCCCGGACGGCGGCCGGACTGCCCGGCAGGTTTACTATGAGCGTGCTCCCCCTCAACCCGGCGACCTGCCGTGAGAGAATCGCAGTGGGGACAGTTTCGAACGACTTCATCCGCATGGCCTCGGTTATGCCCGGGGCCTCTCGCTCGATTACCGCGCGCGTCGCTTCGGGCGTGCTGTCCGTGGGCGAAAGGCCCGTGCCCCCCGTCGTCAGCACCAGGTCGGGCACGCCGGTGTCCGCCATGTAGCGGAGGTACTCGCTGATGCGATGCTCGTCATCGGGGACGACATCATGCCTTATGATCTGCCACTCCCGCGCCTCCACGAATTCCCGAATGGCGGCGCCGCTCTCATCCTCCCTCTCCCCGTTGCTCACGCCGGTGCTGACTGTGAGTATGGCCACCTTGAGTTTCATCACTAACCGCCTTGCTTAAACGGTGCGAATGGATATACCCGGACCGTGTCGCCCGCCGCGACGGCATCGACCTCGGCCGGCACACAGACCAGGGCGTTGGCGCCGGCCAGCGACATGACGTCGCCCGACCCGAGGAAGCGCGCCGGCCTGACTTCGAGATCGGACCCCAGCACTCCGGGGGCGAAGGACACATACGGCGACTTCTTGTCGAACGCGCCCGCCGCTTTCGCCGTCACCCAGACCGGAAGGCAGTCAGATCTTCCCATCATGGCCAGGACCGCGGGCCTGAACAGCATAAGAAACGACACCACCGCCGAAACGGGATTGCCCGGCACACCGAAGTAGCAGGTGCCGCCCTTTATCGCGAAGAGCACCGGCTTGCCGGGTTTCACCTTGACGCCCCGCATTACGACTTCGGCGCCGATCCGCTCCAGGCATGCCGGGACGAAGTCGAAGCGCCCACCCGATACCCCCCCCGATATCATGACGACGTCACAGTCGGAGTAGCGCTCGAGGTCTTGGGCTATACCGTATTCGGTATCAGGTGTGTGGCCGGCCCTTATGACGTCGCAGCCGGCCTCGGCCAGCATCCCGGCGAGCGTGGGCGAATTGGAGTCCCTTATGGCGTAGCGCGGAAGGTCGGCGCCCGACGGCACGAGCTCGTCGCCCGTGGCCAGAACCCCCGCCCGCGGCCGGCGCGAGACTTCGTATGGGCCCGGGGCGAACGAGGCCAGAACGCCCAGAACCTGGGGGTTGACGACCTGGCCGGCCTCTAAAACCGTATCCCCTTCTCCGATCACCTCACCCCGCCTCCTCACATGGCTCCCGGGCGGGACCGGCCCGGTGATGGTGATGCTCTCGACCTCTCCGGCTCCGCGCTTCTCCTCTACATCCTCATACATAACAACGGAGTCCGTGCCCCCGGCAAGGGGCGCGCCCGTGGTGATGAGCACACAGGTGCCGGGCTCGGCCCGCGGCGGTTCCGCGCCGGGCGTGGTTTTTCCCGCGACGGGCAGCGTCACCGGGCATTCGCTTGACGCGCCGGCTGCGAGGCGCGAGTCCAGGCAATATCCGTCCATCGATGACACGTCGGCGCGTGGATAGTCGATATCGCTTACAACTTTCTCCCTCAGAACCCTGCCCAGCGCATCGGCAAGCGCTACCTTCTCGGTGCGCATGACCGGGACGCTCTCGAGTATGATGTTGCGGGCCCCGTCGAGCGAGGCGAAGAGGTGTTCATTTCTCATAGTGGCTTTTGAGGCTATCACCGGTGGCGGGCGGTGTCAAGCGCACCGCGAAACGCAGCGCGCAGCGCGGCCCTAGGACCAGACCCCGGGCACGGCCGTGCCGCATTTAATGCACTTGCCGTCTTCGAGATTCACCGCGATTAGCGCATACCCCGCCCTCTTGATCGCCACCTCGCCGCAGCCGGGGCAGTAGGTGGACTCCCCCGGATTGCCCGATGGCACATTGCCGACATACGCGAACTTGATGCCCCTGGCCATCGCGATCTCACGGGCCCTTTCGACGGTCGAGACCGGCGTGGCCGGCAGGTTCTCGAGCTTGTACTTGGGATAGAAACGCGTGAAGTGGACTGGCACGTCATCGCCGAGATTCTCGACGATCCACTTGCACATCTTGTCCACGTCCTTTTCATTGTCGTTGAGCGTGGGGATCATGAGGTTTACGATCTCGAGCCAGAGGCCCTTCTCCCTTATGGTGGATATGGTCTTGAGCACCGGGTCCAGGCGCACGCCGCAGACGTCCCGGTAAAACTCGTCGCTGAATGATTTGAGATCGATCTTGATCCCGTCGAGATTGCCGATGAGGTCGAGAAGCGGCTGCCGGTTAAGATAGCCGGCCGATATCACCACGCTCCTCAGCCCCTCTTCATGGCCCGCGCGGGCGCAGTCGAGCACGAATTCATAGTAGACGTTGGGGTCGGTGTAGGTGTAGGCGATGGTCGGTGAGCTGTACTTCCGCGCAGCGGCCGCGACCTTCTCAGGCGGGAGATTGGTGGCGCTCACGTTCTCCGGCACCTCCTGCGAGATCTCCCAGTTCTGGCAGAACTTGCACGCCATGTTGCAGCCCACCGTGGCTATCGAAAACGCCGTCGTGCCGGGAAGGAAGTGATATAGGGGCTTCTTCTCTATGGGGTCCACGTGGTAGGCGCAGACGCGCCCGTGGACTATGGTGTAATACTTGCCGTCGTTATTCTCCCTGACCCGGCAGTAGCCGCGCCCGCCGGGACCGACCACGCATTCCCTTGGACAGATCTTACAGCGCACGCTTCCGTCGCCGAGCTTCTCGTAGAAGAGGGCCTCTTTCACATAGGGCGAGGAGAGGAACCTGTCGTCTGCAAGGAGAGTCCCCGGGACCAGGCCGCCTCCCAGGGCGGCGCATGCGCCGAGCCCCATCCTGCCCAGGAATGCGCGTCTTCCCATGCCTTGCATAATCTCAGCCTCCACTTATATATTAAGAGCAGGACGGGGGGAAGTCAATAAAACGCGAGGGATTGCGCCCCCATTGCGGGGAGAACGAGAGCGCAATCCCAGCGGACAAAGACTATTCGTCTTTGGTCATGAGGAGCCTTTCCATCTTCCGGCGCTTGAGCATCCGCCTCATTTTCTCAATCGCCCTTTTCTCAATCTGCCTTATGCGTTCCCTGGTTATTCCTATCATGCGCCCGGTCTCTTCAAGCGACCTCAAGTTGCCGTCCTCGAGACCGAACCTGTAGGAGAGAATTACCCTCTCCCTCTTCGACAGGCTCTCAAGCAGCTCATCGAGCCGGCCCGAGTCCATCCGCTGGCTCACGACTTCATCCGGCGGCCGCGAACGGCCGTCAGCGATCACCTCGTAGAGGCTGATCTCGCTGTCGGGCGTGCACGGGGAGTCGAGCGAGACTGTCGTCGAGGCCCCGGCGATCTGAGCATATCGCTTCGCCGTTATGCCGATTCTGCGGCAGACTTCGTCGCTACCGGGAGTCTCGTTACTGGTCCTGGAGATAACCTGCTCCGCGGTTCTGGCTTTTCTCATGAGTTCTATTACATTGGCGGGTAACCTGACCGTCCTGCTGTCAGCTGCCAGCGCCTTCGTGATTGCCTGGCGAATCCACTTGGAGGCATAAGTGCTGAAGCGGAAGCCCTTCTCATGCTTGAACCGCTCCACGGCCTTGATCAGGCCGAGGTTGCCTTCGCTGATAAGATCGGTGAGCGGCAGTCCCATTCCCCGGTATCTCCGCGCGACGGCCACGACCAGCCTCAGGTTGGCCTTGATCATCATGTCGCGGGCATGCCGGTCGCCCTTCTTGGCGCGAGCCGCCAGGTCCCGTTCCTGCTTCCTTGTCAGCAGCGGGATGCGGCTGATGGCCTTCATGTAGACACTCAGGGACTCCGTAGATGCCCTGGGACCCAGGGCCGGAACTTCTGCGCGTGCGCTCTCTTTTGCCTTCCGGTCCTCCCGGGTCGGCAGCGAGAACTCCTCTTCCTCAACGACAATCTTTCGGCACCGCATGTCAGTCCACCTTTTTGATGTCCGTTTCACTGGGACTTTGCCCGGACACATCACCCGATAGAGAGCCAACAGTCACTCATTGCATATTGCAATTCCCATGCCCGAGAAGTGGATTTAGGCGGCGCCCTATCTAGCGTAAAATCAATGAGTTAGAGATTGAGCGCCCCGGACATGTCAAGCCATAGCTACACCACTGCCACACTTGTGTTACACTACTTCACGTGGGGTGCTCAAAAGCCTTGAAAACAGCGGGTTAGAGCGACAACGGGCTATGAAAGAAAGTTACAACGGGGGCGTAAACTAAGTTCACACAGTGATGTCGTAGCGCTGGATTTTGTTAAGAAGTCCGCGTCGGCTGAGCCCCAGGTACCTGGCGGCCTTGGTTTTGTTGCCCTCGTAGCGTCTGAGGGCGTTCCTTATCATCTTGCTCTCGAGCTTCTGCACCATCTCCGCCATGTCGGCGCCGTCTTCGGCCCACTCCACTGCGGGCTCCCTGCGCATATCGTCGGAAAAGAGCTCCGGCTCGAGCACCGCGCCGTCCGAGGCAAAGGTCACCGCCCGCTCGATCTCATGCTCCAGCTGCCTGACATTGCCCGGCCAGCCCGAGTTTCTGAGCATATCCATGGCCCGGTTGGAAATTCCCATGATGTTCTTTCCCAGGTTCTCGGCGAACGCGCTTGCGAAGTGCTCGGCGAGCAGCGGGATGTCTTCCGGCCTCTCCTTGAGCGAGGGGATCCTGAGACTGATCACCTTGAGCCTGTAGTAGAGGTCTTCAAGGAAGTTGCCCGCCTTGACCTCTGCGGCCAGGTCGCGGTTGGTGGCGCAGACCAGCCTGAAGTCCACCCTCTTGGAGGCGGTCGAGCCCACGCGCTTGAACTCCCGCTTGTCGACGACCTGGAGCAGCCGGTCCTGGAACTTCCTCGAAGTCTTGTCGATCTCGTCCAGGAACACGGTTCCTCCCTCGGCGACCTCGAAGAGGCCGACCTTATCGGTGCGGGCATCGGTGAAGGCGCCCTTGATATGGCCGAAGAGCTCACTCTCTAAGAGCTCGCGCGAAAGCGCCGAGCAGTCTATTCTCACGAAGGGTTTGTCGTGCCTGTCGCTGCTCTCGTGAATCGCCTGCGCAAGAAGTCCTTTGCCGGTCCCGGTCTCTCCCTCTATGAACACGGTGGCCGACGTGTTCTTGAGGAACTTCACGGCGTCGATCGTTTCGAGCATCTTCTTGTTCCGGGTCACGATGCCGTGGAAGCGGCAGGTGGTTCCCGGAGCGCTCGGCCTGTACTGGCTGGCCGACCGGGTCTCGCCGGCGGCGGCTTCCGAAAGCACGTTTTTCAATATGCCGCTCAGAGCGACCACGAACTCGACCTCGGCGCGCTCGAAGAACTTGTCTCCTCCGGTGGCGTCAAGATAGATGCAACCGACCTTGTCATCCCCGGCACCCAGGGGCACGCAGAGAGCAGCCGACCTCGGCGCCGATTCCGGCAGCCTGGCGTTGAATCTGTTGTCGTCACCGACGCATGTCGTCACTACCGGCATGTCCGAGTTCCGGGCGACAAGCAGCATCTCCTCGACTATGGGCACTAGATCCGCGCACTCGTCCGACTCGAAATTCCTCGAAACCAGGACCTTCGAGACATCGCCCGGCCTGAACAGGATCAGCGCCCTATCGGCCGAGGTTTTTCTCAGGCAGGCGTCCAGGGCGATCCCCAGTCCGCCGCCGCCATTGCCCTCGGCGAGCACATTCTCTATCACCCAGCTGAGGTCAACTACATTGCTCGACTTGTTGACCGAAAGCCAGGAGAGCCTCTCGTCGGCCTCCCTCTTTATGTCTTCCATGCGGTCCCTTATCTCCGACGGCGTGTAGCCTCCGTGTATCTCATCGACCCTCGCCAGAGCCGTGCGGCACCTCTCGACCTCACCCTGCCCCGCGGCAATCCAGGCTATCTCGAGTACGCAGAGCGACGCCTCGTATATCATGCTCAAGTCTTCGAATATGACAAGAGCCCTTTCGAGATACTCGACAGCCATCTCGAGGCTCGACTGTTGCGTCGAATACAGGGTGCCGGCCCTGAGGAGCGTCAGGCCGAGCTCTTTCTTCTCGCCCATTGACTCCAGCGCGTCGATGGCCCGCTCGAACTCTCTGCGGGCCCTCTCCCACTCGCCCAGCATGAACAGGGCGGCGGCATTTGAACGGAGCGAGCAGGCTTCCTCGAATACGTCCTCGATCTCGCCCGCGATTTCCACGGCCAGAGAAGCGTGCTCAAGACCGGTCTCGAAGTTGCCTCTTTCCACTTCGAGGTCTGCGAGCCTTCTCTTGACTTCCACTACGACATCGCCTCTCGGGGCGATCTCCTCGGCCACGTTGAGAGATTCCATGTAGCGGTCGTAGGCAAGGTCGAGCCGCCCGCGCGCCATGTGAACATCGCCCATGAACTCGAGGCTCAGGGCGCAGTAACGCGCGGCCCCACAGTCGGCGCTCTCCTTCATGGCCCGGACATAGTATTCCTCGGCCCTGTCGTAATTGCGGTATGTCATGTAGTAATGGCCCAGATTGCGGCAGGCGGAGAAGGTCTCCCTGCGATTGCCCATGCGCGAGAGAATGCCGAGAGCCTCGCTCCAGCACTTGTAAGCCCTGCGCCATAGCCCCTGCTTGGAGTAAATGATCCCGAGGTTATTGAGCCGGGTGCCCTTCTGCATATGCTGCCCCAGCTCCTCGGCTATGCGGAGAGCTTCTTCCAGGTACTTCCTGGACTCTTCCCAGCGGCCCAGGTTCTTGCAGGCAAGGCCCATATTATTGAGACTGGCTCCCACCATGTCGCGGTCTCCGATAAGCCGGGACATCGAAAGCGATGAACGGTAGAAGTCCAGAGCCTTCTCATTGCCGCCTCTTCTCAGGAACACCGCACCGAGGCAGTTATAGGTCCGCACGAGCTCGGTCTCCTTATCCTCGTCTATCAGGAGCTCGAGCACGGCTTCGCAATCCGCCTGGGCGAGATCGTACTCGCCGCGCTTGAAATGCGCCCAGGCGCGGTAGATGATTATGCGGGAAAGTTCAACGGGGTCCTGCCCGTCGGCGATGAGGCCGAACGCGTTGTGGAGGATTTCCAGCGCGTGGTCACACTCACCAATCTGCATATAGCACACGGCCAGCTTGCGCAGGACGCAAGCGCGGTGCTCGCACTCTTCTTCGGGAACATCGTTACCGGTGAGGACCTTGGTGAAATACTCTATGGCAGTCGAGAACTCACCGCTGGCGAGACAGAACTCGCCGAGTTCTTCGAATGAAACGCCCATACGGCCGCGATGGTCACTGGACCCATCCGGCCCTGAAGGGTTGGTTTCACGCTTTTCAGGCATTGTCACCCTTTCCCCGCCTACGTGAAGGGTGAAACCTCGTCAGTAACCTGCCTTACTTAGACCTGACAGGGAACCTTCGTGTAGCAGGCAGTCTAACGCTCTTGGTGTCCTGCTGGTCGCTGAGCTCGAGCCGCTTCTCCTGGTCCACCCGGCAGAAGGACTTCCACAGAGATTCCACCACCAGCCTGTCCAAAATCTTCTCGACAGACATACCGGTTCTAGGCTTCATCAATTCGGGAATGTCGTCATCGCCGTGCCCGTACTGCCTCGGTCCCGCAAAGACCGACGTCCAGCTGAGCAGGAACAGAAGAACCGCCAAAACTACCAGCCATTTTTGTTTCATAACAAATGGCCTCCAACTACATCCTCTCATACTCAACTATAACCCCGGAATGGGATTTCGTCAATGAGTTTTCTGTAGATACCTCTACCCCTACCTCCCCTCTTCCTCCTTCGACTTGCATTTGATGCAGAGACGGGCCGAAGGCACTACTTCCAACCGCTTGACGCCTATGATCTTACCGCAATCCTCACATCTGCCGTAACTGCCCTCTTTAAGCTTCTCGAGCGCTGTGTCTATCTCCCTTAGCAGATTTACGCCATATTCACCGTATTTGAAGGCCATTTCCTTCTCCAGAGAGGCGCTGACCAGGTCTCCCACCTCGGAGAAAGTGCGCCTGTTAGCTTCGACCGAATCTTCCCGCGCCTTCCTTATGCTGGCCAGTATCTCTGTCCTCCGCTGCTCCAGCATAGTCCGCAGCTTGTCGATCCTCGCCTTTGCAGCTTTGGACAGCTTCTTGCGCACCCGGACGACTTTCTTGACTTTCTTGGTAGTCGACTTCTTGACCTGCGTCGCTTTCTTCCGGGTTCGGACCGCCGCTTTTCGGACAGTCTTCTTAGCCGTCTTCCTGGTAGCCTTCTTGGTAGTCTTCTTGGCAGCCTTCCTGGTAGTCCTCTTGGTAGCCTTCTTGGCCGTCTTCCTGGCTATGGTCGTTTTCTTCTTGGATTTTGATGTGCTCGTTTGCCTCGCCACGGATGTCTCCTCCTCCTAACCTATCATGACTCGCTCAGTGGGGTATTTATACGTTTGCTCATGCACTCGCTGGCTTATAGCAAGACCCAGTGTCAACGGGCCTATTCTCCCCAGAAACATCGTTATAATTATCGCCACCTTGCTGGGTGCGGTCAGGCCCTGGGTAAGGCCCCTGGAAAGGCCCACCGTACCGAAGGCCGACACGGTCTCGAACAGTATACTGGTGAAACCCACCCGCTCGTAAGTGGCAACCACAAGGGACGTGGCAAATACCAGCCCCACCGAGAGCATCACGACGCAGATGGCCTTGGTAACGATGTCCCGCGGTATGGCCCTGTTGAAGACCTCGACATCCTGCCTGGCGCGGAGCATCGACCTCAGAGTGGCGATGAGCACAGCGAAAGTATTGGTCTTGATCCCCCCGCCTGTGCCACCCGAGGAGGCGCCGATGAACATGAGAAGTATTATGATGAGCGCGGTCGGGACTGCGATCGTCCCCATATTGAGCGTGCTGAACCCCGCCGTCCTCGCCGTGACTGAACCGAAGAACGCCGACAGCGCCCTCTCGCCTCCCGTGAAGTTCACCATGGAGTCGTCGATCTCCAGAATATAGAAGGCTCCCGTGCCCACGACCAGCAGTATGGCCGACGTCAGGAGCACTATCTTGGTATGGAGATTCAGTCTGGACCTCGGCTTGTCACGGCGAATGCGGCCGAGAAAATACCTGAAGAGATTCGAGAGCGCGATGAAACCCAGGCCGCCTATGATGATGAGCACCGCGAAGGTGAGCACGACGTCGGCCCTTCCCCTGAAACCCTCCAGGCTGTCGGAGAAGAGCGAGAACCCGGCGTTGCAAAAAGCTGATACGGAGTGGAAGAGAGAATAGTAGAAGGTCATCATCGGGGTCGGAAAGTCCCTCGCCCAAATCCTGGAAAGGACCAGCACGCCTGCGGTTTCAAAGATCACTGTGATCAAAATGATGTTCCTGAGGAGCCGCGTGACTTCTCCCATGAAGTTGGAATCGAGTATGTCCTTGAGCATGGCACGCTCGCGCATACCGATGCCCCGGCCGAGGGCCGCCGCCGAGAAGGCGACCAGGCTCATTATGCCGATTCCCCCGAGCTGGATGAGAAGCAGTATGATTCCCTGGCCGAAGCGGGAGAAGAAAGACCCCGTGTCCACGACTATGAGGCCCGTCACGCAGGTCGCCGAGGTCGCCGTGAACAGGGCGTCGACGAAGGGCATCGATTGGCCCGTCGAGGTAGCCCGCGGCAGCAGGAGCATGAGGGTGCCGATGGCGATAACCGTCGCGAAACTCGTGAGCACCATCTGCGGCGGCGATATCTTGAGCCGCGCTATGAACCTGTTGGCATCGATCGTCTTCGTGAAAAGCGCGAGAGCTATATAGACCTGCACGGTCACGATATACGCTTTGGTCAGCGACACGATATTGAGCTGCCCCAGGAACGTCTCCATGAAATGCGTCCGGGAGAAGAAGCGTATGAGTACGATCTGTGTCATGAAAAGCAGGATGAAAAGAAAGTCGACCCAGTGGGTCTTGAGATAGTCGAGTTTCTCGCGGCTTATTCCGAGCCTTATGAAATTCTCGGCGATGAAAAAGAGGATGATGCCTATGTCAACGTATATGAGGTAGTCGAGATAGCTCTGGGGCAGGTAAAGACCGTACTGGGCAATGAGCGAGGCTGCGGCCAACACCGCCGCCATGACGAGCAGCCTCGTCAGGGTCTTTTCAATGTTTTCTCTCACGGATCACTCATTGTATCGCGGGTTCAGCTGGAGATGAAAACGGCCCCGGCAATCACGGTCGTCCAGATCCCCTTCTTGTTGCCGATTGCAGACTGGGTTATGCTCGTCGTCTTGACGATCTTGCCCGATATCTTCCATATCTCGCGTTTGTTGTCCCAGCTCTCGTCGGGGTCGAACTCCACCCCGAGAATAGTCGCAAGCATCGAGGCGGCAAGGTCCTCTGCATAGTCGCCCGCGGTCTTTTCTTTCTCCCCGAAGCTGTGGTGCTCGGACAGGTAGCCTGCCTGTTCGGTGTCCCGGGGAATAGCCATCCCCACGGAAGCGGCAATCAGTCTGTGGGGCTCGTTGGTGGCGTTCTCACTGAGGACGACGTAAGTGATCTCACCCGGTGAGAGAAGGTGAAGCCCGCGCGACCTGGCGATCTGCTTGCAGCCCGGAGGAAAGATGCTGGAGACGCGGACGAGGTTGAGCCTGGCGATCCCCGCGTTCCGGAGAGCCATCTCGAAGCTGGTGAGCTTGTCCCGGTCACGGCCCACGCCCTTGGTGAGGAAAACTCTCTTGGGAACCATAGACTCCTCCTTTGGCTAACGCAGAATAATCAGTCAAGTGATGGTTTTTGTCAAGGCAATATTCGCCTTGTGCTGGTCGCCGCCTTTGCGACGGCTTGTCAATTTGGCAGTCCTGGCGGGCCAACACGATCTTTTTGACTGGAATCGGCCAGGATGTCAAAGTGCGCCAGATGCTATCTGCCGGGAATCGACCTTACAACCCCCTGATAGAACAAGAGTTATGCGTCCGGCCCGCACATAGGGCAGCGTGGCACAGACGTTGCAATATGGGCAGGGCGAGAACCGGCAAAGGGGCCGGAAGAAACTTGAGAAAAGGAGGTATTTCAAATGAGGCTAGTAAGGTGGACCCCGTTTAGAGATCTGATGACGTTTCAGGAAGAAACCGGGAAGACGCTCGACAGCTTTTTCCAGCGCCCGGGTGAGGCCGGCAACGGTGAGTGGGCTCCCGCTCTGGACGTGTCCGAGCGAGAGGGTGAGGTGATTGTGAAGGCCGAGATCCCGGGCGTCAGCAATGAGGACATCAAGGTCAGCGTGAAAGAAGACGTGCTGACCATATCCGGACAGAAGAAGCGCGAGGAGCGCGAAGAAGGTGAGAACTGGCACAGGGTCGAGAGGACTTACGGCTCGTTTAAACGCGTGTTGACCGTACCCTCGGTCGACGGGGACAAAGTCGAGGCGAGCTACAAGGACGGCATCCTCGAGATCAGATTGCCCAGGCAGGAGTCAGCGAAGCCCAGGGAGATTCCCATCAAGGTCTCCTGAACAGCGAGGGAGGCAGCGCGGCTGCCTCCCTCCCCTCCCATACTTTCTTTGAGAGCCGCCTAGAGATGGGCGGCTTCTTGGCGGGCTTTAGGGATATACCCGGTATATCATTCTCGGGAACGGAATGGCTTCCCTTATGTGCTTTATCCCGCATATCCAGGCCACGGTCCGCTCTATGCCGAGGCCGAAGCCGGCGTGGGGAACGCTGCCGTACCTTCGGAGATCCAGGTACCACTCGAATGACTCTTTTGGTAGCCCGTGCTCGGCGATTCGCTTTTCCAGGAGCGCGAGGTCGCTTATTCTCGCGCTGCCCCCGACTATTTCACCCACTCCCTCGGGCGCGATGAGGTCGGCGCAGAGCACCGTGTTCTCGTCGCCGGGGACAGGCTCCATATAAAACGACTTGGCCTTGGCCGGGTAGTTGGTTATGAACGTGGGCTTCTCGAAGGACTCCGAAAGAACCGTCTCCTCTTCGGCCCCCAGGTCGCGCCCCCACTCGACGTCGAAGTTCCTCGCCTTGAGCCACTCCACGGCCTCGCCATAAGTGATCTTTCCGAAGGGCGGCTTGACTCTCTCGAGGAGCGAGACATCGCGCTCGAGCACCTCAAGTTCCCTTGCGCGTTTCTCCAGCACGCGCTCCACCACATGCGTCACGAGCCCCTCCGACACTTCCAGAACAGTCCCGAGGTCGGCGTATGCCATCTCGGGCTCGAGCATCCAGAACTCGGTAAGGTGCCTGCGCGTCTTTGACTTCTCGGCCCTGAAAGTCGGCCCGAGGCAGTACACACGGCCGAAAGCCATGGCCGCGGCTTCGTTATAGAGCTGGCCACTTTGCGAGAGGTACACGGTTGAGTCGAAGTAAGTGGTTTCGAAGAGGTCGGTGGTTCCCTCGCAGGCCGAAGGCGTGAACATGGGTGAGTCCACCTCGATGAAACCGAGCCCGTCGAGATAGTCCCGGCAGGCTTTCATCACCTCCGCCCTTATCCGGAGCACGGCGTGCTGCCTGGAGGACCTGAGCCACAGGTGTCGGTGATTGAGAAGGAAGTCGACGCCGTGTTCCTTGGGGGTAATGGGATAGCTGTCGGCCACACTAACGACTTCGAGGCGCGAGACATTGAGCTCGTAGCCGCCGGGCGCCCGTTTTTCCTCGCGTGCGACTCCCTCGACGATGACCGACGTTTCCTGCGTGAGCCGGTCGAACTCCTCGAAGGCCTGCTCCGAATCCTGCCTGGCCACGACACATTGGATAATGCCGGTGCCGTCCCTTGCGATGAGGAACTTAATCTTGCCGCTGGAACGCAGGTTATAAACCCAGCCCCTTATGGCTATCTCTTCGCCGGTGTGTTTCCCGACATCCTCGATGTATACCGGCTTCACCATATGATCCCTCTTTAGAGGCTGCTGGCCAGCTTCTCGATGTCTTTTTCCGTCCCGACCACGACGAGGATATCCCCCATCTGGATCTGGTCCTCCGGCTCGGGCAGAACGTTGTACCGCTCGGGCTCGCTCGATATGTCGCTCTGGTCGGTCTTGCGCTTGATGACGACGATATTGCACTTGTACTTCTGCCGGAACTTCATCTCGCCTATTTTCTTGCCGACGAGCTCCTTGGGCACCACGACCTGCGCGATGCTGAGACCTTCGAAGAGGCTCGTGATGTCCACTATGCGCGAACTCAGGAGGCTCTGCGCCACCCTGACGCCGATGGCGTCCTCCGGGAAGATGACCTGGTCGGCCCCGATGAGCTCGAGTATGCGCTTCTGAACGTCGGTGCTCGCGCGCGCGATGACCTTCTTCACCCCTATGTCCTTGAGTATCGACGTCGTGAGCACACTGGCCTCGAAGTTCTGGCCGATCGCCACCACCGCCGCGTCCGTATTGTTCAGGCCGTGAGCCAGCAGGCCCTCTTTGTCCACCGAGTTCATGCACACGGCGACCGAGACGATGTCGCTGACTTCGTTTATCAGGTTGGAGTCCGTGTCGATGGCTATCACCTCTGCGCCGCTGTTGGCCAGGGTGATGGCGACCGTGTATCCGAATCTTCCTAGACCGATGACGCCGAAGCGCTTAGGAGGCATGGGTACAACTCCTTCTGCTTATACTCTTCCCAGGACCGCGTAGGCTATGCCCGAAGCGTTGGAATTTATCCTCTTAATATCGTTGAGAACATCCAGGAATATGGTACTCGTCTCGGCGATTTCCTCCCTGTCGCCGCTGAGGGCAAGCAGGTGAGCCTTGTGGATCTCCCGTTCCAGGTTATTGATCTCAGACTTGCGCTCCACAACATCCTCAGCCAGACGCTTGTTCTGGGAAGCGAAGGAGTCGATGGCCATCTGAAACGTCTTTTTGACCTCGGTATGGTAAGCCTGAATATTCTCCAGGGCATCCTGCGAGAATCTCGGCGACACCATCATCTTCTTGAGTGCAAGGTCCATGAGGCTCTTGGAGATGATGTCCCCAACGAGTTCCAGGCTGTGGACGATGAATAGAAGACATACCGCCTTCTCGGCTTCGTCGTCGGACATCTCGCTCTGAGAGATCCTGGTAAGGTATGGCGTTATGGCCTCGTCGAGAGTATCCACCTTGTCGTCTTCCTCTATGAGGTTCTCGCGGAGCGCCTCGTTATCGTTCAAGAACACGTCAACCGAACGCGAGTACATGCGGTAGGCGATGTCAGCCATACGAAGCGTCTCACGCGTCGCCTGCCCCAGGGCCAGCGCCGGGGTCTCCAGCACCCTCGGGTCCAGGTATACAGGTTTGAAGACTTCGGTTTCCACGTCTTCGTCCTTTATCAGGAATCTGAACAGGTGCGCCCACGGTTTCACAAACGGCAGGAAGATGAGGGCCGCGCCGACGTTAAAGAGCGTGTGGGCGTTGGCGATCTGGCGCGTGAGGCTCGTGGCCGTCCCCTGCACAAAATCTGTAAACGGCCCGAGGAACGGGAACAGCAGGGCCACGGCCAGCACCTTGAAGAAGGTGTGGGCCCAGGCGATACGCTTCCCCTCGGACGTGCTGCCCATGCCCGCCAGCAGCGCGGTCGCGCAGGTGCCTATATTGGCTCCCAGCACGAGCGGAATCGCCCCGTTCAGGGATATCATGTTCTGGAAGGCGAAAGTGAGAACGAGGCCGATCGTCGCTGCACTGCTCTGTATGACAGCCGTGAAGGCAGCCGAAGCCAGTATGGCCAGCGACGGACTCCGCTCCACGCCAAGGATGAACTGCGCAAACGCGGGATGGTTCTTGGCCGGCGCCACCGCGGCGGACATCACGCTCATACCGAAGAACAGGAGGCCGAATCCCATTACGATCTGGCCGATCCGGGAGTAGCGCTCGATCCTGGAAATGAAGAGCACGAAACCGATGGCCACTATGAGAAGCGCGTAATCGAAGATCCTGAAAGCGATCAGCTGAACCGTGAGCGTGGTCCCTATGTCGGAGCCCAGTATGACTCCCATGGCCTGGCTCAAGGATATGAGGCCGGCGTTTGCGAAACTCACCATCATGGCCGTGGTGGCGCTGCTCGATTGAATGATCACGGTTACGAGTATGCCCGTGATCACACCCAGGAACCTGTTGGCCGTGAGCCTGGCAACGATCTGCCTGAGCTTGCTTCCCGCGGCCTTCTGCAGGCCCCTTCCGCTGAACTTGATGCCGAAGAGGAAAATCGCCAGGCCGCCCAGGAGGCCGATCAATGTGAAGGCCACCCAGTTGTGCCTGTAGGCGATCAGCTTGAATACGACGAATTGCCCCTCCTCCGACCGCGGCAGGCACATGATATGGAAAGTGCCCTCACCGGAGCCCGCCCTCACGTTGGTGGAGGCATAGCCCGAGGGGCCGCTCTCGACGAATCTCGCGGCCAGGCTGGGAACAGCGCCTGTATCCCCTTCGTACTCCCCCTCGCCCTCGACGACGACGAATTCCACGACAACTCCCGGCACGGGGGCTCCCGACTCGTCGGTCACCCTCACCCGGATGGGCCGCTGGAAATACTCCGAGACCGTGCCTATCTGGTCGTTGCCGGAGATATCCTCATTGTCTATTCCCGCCGGGTACTCGAGTATGACTTCCGAGGCCGCCGGCAGGGCGCAGATGACAAGGCCGAGAAACGCCAAAATAAGCGCAATCAGCGCTTTGGGGGCTTTTAAGTCCTTCATTCACAGCACTCCAGACTGATTCAGTGAGCTAAGTTAAGTTGCTTTTGGACCAGATGTCAACCCAAAAGCAGGGACGTGAAGCGCCCTTCCGCTTTATCGCAATATTTATCACAGTCTTGCTTAAGGTCCGCGGCTCCCGTGCCGAAAATAAAGGAGATTCCGCAATTGCCGGGATCGGTGCATCGACAGGTTGCATTACCCGGGGAAAATGTACTGTGCCGAGAACACTGGTTCTTATTGTAATCGTCAGCGCGACACTGGCAGGCATTGTGTCGGCAGCCCAGGTCGTCCCTCAAACGGCCGGGGAGATCGACCCTCTGCTGATGTCCAATCTCTATGTATGGAAGGGCTACCAGTACCTTGCCGCCGGCGAGTACACGCCGGCTGTCGAGAGCTTCACAGAGGCGGCGACGCTTTCGCCGACCTCACCCGAGCCCCACTTCGGGCTGGCCAGGGCTTACAGGCACAACTCCTTCATCGACGGCCTGCTTGAGTACATGACGGGCATCAAGTTCCTGATCAGCGACTTCTACTACCAGTCGCTTTTCGCGGCCAACCTGACGCTGATAGTCCTTGCCGCCATTGCCATAAGCCTCTACGTGGGGATATATGTCGTCATCCTGAGAAACTGGAGCGCGACATGGGTTTCAGCGGTACTCACGCTCTCGCCGCGACTGGGAAGCAAATATGTCAGATTGATACTAGGGGCCGCCATGGCCGCTTTCTTTATCATGCTCCCGGGCAAGAGCGCGCTGGGCGTGGCCACCTGGGTCGCCATCGTGGGGAGCGCGCTAACCTGGCGCTATGCGAGTCCATCCGAACGCAGAGTCGTACTCGCGTTCGGCGTGCTGCTCATCGTTCTGGTGCCGGTGTTCGGGTGGACGGCGAGAATCATCTCGACCCACCATCCGAGTTCACCCTTCCGGATGGCCGCGATCGTAGACAAAGCGCTGGACGAGAGGTACGAGCGTACCCTCAAGGTGAGCAGCGCCGACAGGAAGTACGACCCGCTTAACGCGTTCATGCGCGGGCTCTACTACGTGAGGTTGCGAGACTATGCCAACGCCATCGAGTTCTTCAACGTGGCGGACAAGCTCGAGCCCCACAACGCCGCTATACTTAACAACATGGGCATCGCATACCAGGGACTCGGAAGATACAACGAGGCCCGGGTTATCTTCGAAGAGGCCATCAAGTTCGCGCCGTCAGAGGCGATCATACACTACAATTATTCCCAGACGCTGAACCAGCTGCTGCATTTCGATGTCGCGGAAGAAGAACTCGAGATCGCGTCGACCCTCGACTTCAACCTGATAAGGTCCCTCCTTGCGGGCCCCGCCCCGGCAACACCTATAGCGGTGAATCTCCAGCCCTCCGCCCTCTGGAAACTGGCCTCAACGGCATCCGAGGGTGAGTTCCGGACGACCTACCATCCTGTGGAGTCGGGCACGCTCGGCATGCTGGTCCTCATCGCCCTGGCCAGCGGCCTCCTTGCGGCGTCGTACAAGTTCAAGATATCTGCAAGATGCGACATATGTGGCGTGCATGTCACAGAGAGCATAGCCCGCAGGAAGCGCAAGGAGATCGCCTGCAGGAGCTGCGCGACCATTATGCAGGACAACGTGGGCGACAGCGACGAGCTCGAGGCCAAGCTCGAAGTGCATCTCTCCAAGATACACTGGAGAGCCACCACAATGAAGCTGGTGCTGGGGCTCTTAGCCCCCGGCAGCTCCTATCACCTGTGCGGCCAGAGATTCAAGGGCGTACTGACGGGAATCCTCATATACGGGCTGCTCATCCTCGCCCTCACGGGCGGATCGATAATAAACAGGCTGCCGCGATTCAGGACCGACGGCGGCTTCACGCTGATCATACTGCTCGTCTGCGTCTATGCAATTTACGCATGGAGATCGACGGCGCTCGTGCTCCGGCACGCCAAGCAGGAATAGACCATGGGAATGAAAGGCGAACTCGGAACCTTCAACATAGCTGAGATCCTGCAGTTCATAGGATCGCAGGAGAAGTCCGGCATGCTGCGTCTCTCGAGCAAGGGCCGCACGGCGACGCTTTGCTTCGACTGTGGCAAGATAGTCTCGGCGAAAGACCGGCGAGAGGGCATGCGCGACCCCTTCGTCTCCTACCTGCTCGAGAACGAGATACTCTCGCCGCAGGAAGTGAGCAAGATTCTGGAGCTTAAGGAGAAGGACAATTGCGACCCGTGCAGAATCCTGCTCTCGGAGCGGCTCATGGACGAAGACCGGCTCGCAGACCTCATCTCCAAGTACACGCAGGAAGTCGTGGCTGACGTCATCAAGTGGGAAGGCGGCAAGTACGAGTTCTCGGGGTCGGTGGAGGATATCCCCAAGGAGGCTCTCGCACGGGCCATGAGGCTCGAACCCATGCTCATGGAGGCCGTCAGGAGGAAGGATGAGGTCGAGGAGATCAGCCGCTTCCTTCCCAGCTTCGAAACCAAGCTCAAGGTATCGGAACCGGATATCACCCAGCTCCCCCTTGAAGAAGAAGAGCTCACCGTGCTCAGGCTCGTCGACGGCAAGCGTTCTATCGAGCAGACCCTGGAAGACAGTGAACGCGAAGAACTCGAAACCCTGGACGTGCTTGAGAAACTCTTTGCCCTGGGCATCGTCTCGATCGCCGAGGACGAGCAAAGCGGCCCGGCAGACAACAAGGTGTTCAGGGCAGCCAAGTCGGTCGGCATAGCGCTAGCCATTCTGGCCATCGCCATGGCCGCGAGGATGACGCTGCTCAGCCCCTCATCCCCGGCGGACACGTCTTACGGAATGCTTATCGCCTCCATTTCGGAGTTCGTCGAGGAAAGAGAAATCGAGAACCTGCACTTCGCAATCGCCGCCTACGAGCTCAACTACGGCATGTATCCAAGCCGCCTCGAGGAGCTGGTTACCCGGGATTTCGTCTCGGACGAGATGGTCAGGGACCGGCACGGCGTCGTGTATTCCTACAAATACCTGCCCTCGCAACAGACCTACGTTCTTTCACGCTAGCCCCGTTCATCCCGGGATAGTCAAGGCCGAACCTGCGGGAATAGTAAAACCGCGTAACCAGGTATGCCAGGCCCCCCATGATCGCAAGCGGGGGCACGGCGACGCTCACGACCACGAAGAAAGCGCGCCCTGCGAACTGGCTGGCCAGGACAGACCCCGGCGAAGCGGGCTCGACGGCCACGGCGATGAAGGCGGGAAGCGACGCTATGGCGGCGATGGCGCATCGGGCCTCGCCTGTCGCGAAACCCAGGGCGGCGGCGGCTGCCAGCAAAAGCAGCGCGGAACGGGCGACGGCGACGGGCCCGAGTGCGACGCATGTGGTCCGGTCCCCCGCCCTCCTGTCGCCATCCCGATCGGGAATAGTCGTGTTGAGGAATATGGCGCACATGGCGGCTACGTAGGGAGCTGCCCCGGCCAGAAGAGCGCCTTCGTATGGAAGCAGCGCCAGCCATCCCAGGGCGAATGCCAGGAAGCCGAAAGCCAGCCCGTTGGCCAGCATGTCGGCCACGGGTCTTCCCTTGAGCCTTAAGGGCGGCACCGAGTAGGCAAATCCCAGCGCGAGCCCGGCGACGCCCAGCTCCCTGGCCGGACTCGGGCGTCCGAGAGCGAGAAGAAGAGCGGCCAGGCAGAGCGCTACGTAAAACGCCGCCGCCTCCTTCCTCCTTACGAGCCCGGAAGTGAGGTGGAAGTTCTTCTCGTTCAGCATATCGCTCTCCACGTCATAGACCTGGTTGATGACGAAGGACGAGGCCACGATCAAGACCAGGAGGCTGAAGTTGGGGGCCATGGCGCCGAGAAACTCCAGCGTGAGCGCCTCCAGGGGCGATGACAGGCCGTGGGCGGCCCCGGCGAAGAAAAAGGTAGTGGAAACACATAGAAGCATGGGTCTGGTCAGGAAAGCGAAATCGGCCACCCGGCCCGGGAGCGAACCGGCGGGCCGCAAGCTGCCCATCATCTCTTGATCAGGGTGGTGACCAGGGAGAGGTTCGCGATGACCCTGTTCTTGAGAACCTCGAGGCAGTGGCCCGGGCGCAGGCCCAGCATTCTGGCAAGCGCCGCGTCGCCGTCCATGGCATGAACGCCCATCCTGCCGACGGTCATCACCGAGTCCGAGCCGTTGGGGGCGCTGGCGAAACCACATGTGTAGCCGGCGCCCACCGCCTCGTCGATAACGCGGGAGTCCTGGCGGCCGAAGGGAAAAGCGATGGACCTGACTTTAGCGCCGAGCCTGTCCTCGAGCATATGCTTCGAATCCCTGAGCTCGCGCCTCAGCCTGGGCAGGTCCATGCGCGTCAGATCCCTGTGAGACATGGTGTGCGAACCGATTTCGAAACCCGCGCGGGAGAGCTCCGAAAGATGCTCCCACGAGAGATGCTTGAACCTCCTGAGCGAGAGCCTGACGTCCCAGTGGTTCTCCATCCCGATGGACCCGACCACGGGAAAGACCGTGCCGGTAATCCCCCTATCGGACATCTCTGGAAAGACGTGAGTGTAGACCGACTCATAGCCGTCATCGAAGGTCAGCGCAACACCGTCTCCGTTGGCGCCGTCGAAGACGAGGTCGGAGGCGTTGTGGAAGCGCTTGCCGGCGGCCGAGAGAAGTTCGAGGTGGTTTATGAAGCGCGATTGAGTTACCGAGGTTATCCCGAGTTCGAACTGGCTCCCGACCTTGTGGTATGCGAGTATATCCCGCCTGGCCATATCAGTCTCCAGTATGCCCGAAACCGCCCGCGCCCCTGCCGGTCTCCTCCAGGCAGTCCACTTCCTCGATCACGGGGTCGCATACCGCGCAGAAAACCATTTGCGCGATGCGCTCGCCTCTCCGAATGGTGACCTCTTCGGCGCCGTGGTTTATGAGTATCACTCCCACCTCTCCCCGGTAATCCGAATCCACTGTCCCCGGCGAGTTGAGCACCGTTACGCCTTTCTTGAGAGCGAGCCCCGAACGCGGCCTCACCTGGGCCTCGTAGCCCCGCGGGACCTCCACCGAAATGCCGGTCGGAACGAGCGCCCACACTCCCCGGCCGAGAACGATATCGCCTTCGACACATGCATAGAGGTCTACCCCGGAAGAACCCGCGCTCTGCCTCGAGGGCAGCGGCAGTCCCTTGAGGTGGGGAAGCTTCTTCACTCTTACCTTGAGTTCATCCACGAGTTTCAGCCAGCGAGAGGGTTAGGGTTTATCTCGATTTCGGCAGGCAGATTCTGTACTCGTCCCCGTCGGGATTCCTGTAAAGATACCTTACGGGTTCGAACTTCCTGATATCGCTGAACTCAGGACACCCTATGACGGGTATGAAATACGACTCCGTCGGGCAGCAGTTCATCTTGCACTTTGTACAGACCTTCTTGCAGGAGCAACACTTGCAGTACTCGCACGCGTGCATGCCCGCGAAACTCTGCCGAACAGAACCGCGGTCCGCGCCGCGGTTGCCTTCTATCAATTTGAGGTTAACGCTTTTCATTTCCCCAACAGCCTAACCCACGCGCCGAGGCGTGTCAAACTATTAGCGGAAAGCCGGAGTGCATTTCATGAAATTCAGGTATTGCCCGCCGCGGTTTTTTGGTAGAATACGTTGGTTTGCCAGACAGGAGGAATGTAACGTGAAGACGAAGAACAACAGGCTCGGACGGCTGAGGCCCTATCCGTTCGCCGCGCTGAACATGGCGAGAGACGCGGCGGTCAAAGCGGGAATGGACGTGATCGACATGGGAGTCGGGAATCCCGATATGCGGCCGCATCCGAAGATAATAGAGGAGTTCAAGTCGGCCCTGGACGACATGGAGCATCAGAACCACCGCTACCCTCCTTTTCACGGTATCCCGGAATTCAGGGAGGCCATCGCGCGATACTACAAAGCGAGATTCGATGTCGATATCGATCCTGCCCGGGAGGTGCTCCCGCTCATAGGTTCCAAGGAAGGCATCGCCAAGTTCTTCCTGGCCTATCTCGACCCGGGCGAGGTCGCGCTGGTCACGTCGCCGTGCTACCCCGCGTACATAGGGGCCGTCGCCGTGTCGGACGGGACCCTGTATGAGCTGGAGCTGAGCCCGGCAAATAACTTCCACCCGGACCTGGATTGCATCCCGGCCGAGACCCTTGAGAAAGCCGAGGTGCTGCTCATAAATTATCCCAACAACCCAACGGGCGCGATCGAGACGCGCGAGCTCTACGAGATGGTCCTGGCCTTCGCCCAGAAGCACGACCTCCTGGTTGTCTCCGACATTGCCTACGCGGAGCTCAGTCTCGAGCCCGACTACAGGTGCATGAGTTTCCTTGAGCTCTCCGGCGCCAAGGAACGCGCCATCGAGTTCTACTCCTTCTCCAAAACGTATTCCATGCCCGGCTGGCGGCTGGGTTTCGTGGTGGGTAATGAGACCGTGGTGCAGAACATGCTCAGTCTCAAGAGCAACATGGACTTCGGCGTATTCATGGCGATGCAGCGCGCGGGCGGCAGGATTCTCGACGCCGGCGACGGACTCATAGAGCCCACGCGCGTCGTTTACCGCGCCCGCAGGGACACGGTCATGGCCGGCCTCGAATCCCTGGGGATGAAGGCCGCTACACCAAAAGCGACCATGTATGTCTGGGCTTCCATACCCGAGAGGTACACCTCGTCCATGGAGTTCACCGAGGCCGTGCTCTCCAGGACCGGAGTGGTTCTCGCGCCCGGCAAGGGGTTCGGAACGTACGGCGAGGGCTACGTCAGGATATCTCTCATCGAGGAAGAGGAGAGAATCCGGGAAGCCATGGACCGGATCGCCAAGAGCGGCCTGGTCTGAGAGACGCCTTACTAGAAGTCGAGATCGCTTTCGCTGAGGGCCCCCTCGGGCGAGGGGCCCACCGTAACCAGCGAGAAACTGGAGGCGTCAAGCAATCTCCCCGCCTCCTCCATTATGTCTTCCTCGGTCACCGCAAGCGTATTCTCTATGGACGTCTCGATCGGGTAGTAGTCATTGATATAGAGCTCGAGCCGGGCAATGCGGCTCATCCTCGCCGTGAGGCTCTCAAGCCCCAGTATGAGGCCTCCTCTCAGCTGCCGCTTGGCCCTGTCCAGCTCTCCCTCCCTCAGGCCGTTCTCCTTAATACCCCTGAGCTCGCCCGCGACGCTCTCGACCGCCCTGGCCTTCATGCCGGGATCGACCGCCAGGAAAATCGTGAAGAGTCCCGTGTCGCGGTAGAACTCGCAGCTGGAACTAATCGAATAGGCCAGGCCCTGCTGCTCCCTGACTACCTGGAATAGCCTGGAACTCATCCCGCCGCCGAGAATAGACGAGAGCAGCACGGTGGCGTACCGGCGTTCCTCCAGGTAAGACGGCGCCAGGGTCCCGAGGCAGATGTAGCACTGGGCCGAATCCCGCTCCTCGTGATAGACACGGGGTATGTCGCTGGAGTAGGTTTCGCGATTCACAGGAGCCTGCTTGCCGGGCATCTTGAGCAGCTGCCCCACGTACTCCACCAGCGCATCGTGATCGACATTTCCCGTTGCAGCGACCACAGTGCTCCTGGGCGCGTAGTATGACCGGAAGAAGTCGCTGATCGATCCCCTGTCGAAAGCGGATACCGACTCGATATCTCCGAGAATGGGCCGCCCGATCGAATCGTTGTTCCACACCGACTTGGCAAGGAGCTCGTAAACGATTTCGTCGGGGAGGTCTTCAAAGCTCTTGATCTCTTCGATGACGACACGTTTCTCGGTCTCGATATCGCTCTCGCCGAACTTGGGATCCGAGAGCATGTCGGAGATAATGTCCACCGACACATCAATGTGCTCGGGCAGGCAACGCGACACGAACACTGTCGTCTCCCGGCCGGTGAGCGCGTCAAGGCTCCCGCCGAGAGACTCCATGGAGTGGGCTATGTCATAAGCCGAACGCTTCGTCGTGCCCTTGAAGAGCACGTGCTCCATGAAGTGGGACATGCCCGCTATGGAATGGGGTTCGCATCTCGACCCGACATCCACCCAGAAACCTATCGCAGCTGAGGTGGCGCCGGGTATGGAGCTAGTGACAACTCTTATACCGTTGGGAAGGACATCCTTCTTGTAAGTGAAGCTCATCTACGGCCGTCTGATCTGCCGCCCCCGGAGCCGCGACGGTCGTCTCTTCGCCCACCGGAACGGCGGTCATCCCTCCGTCCGCCGGAGGGACGGCGGCCACCCGGGCCACCCCTGTCGCTGGGGCGGGAGTGCACCTCGGGGTCGTATCCGTCGAGAAGCACTTTTCTCGAGAGCCGCAACTTGCCTTCGCGCTCGAACCCGATCAGTTTCACCTGGATCTCGTCGCCCTCGCTGAGAACGTCGCTCACATTTTCGACTCTGTGAAGGTCGATCTCGGAGATATGCAGGAGGCCGTCCTTACCGGGCAGGATCTCGACAAAGGCTCCGAAGTCGACGATTTTCTTAACCACGCCGTCGTAGACCTTGCCTACCTCCGCCTCCTCCGTAAGGGATTCGACTATCGCCTTGGCCCTGAGCCCGGCTTCGCCGTCAGCGGAGAATATCCTGACCGAACCGTCGTCTTCGATATCGATGACGGCGCCGGTTTCCTCGATGATACCCCGAATGATCTTGCCACCCGGGCCGATGACGTCGCGGATCTTGTCCTTATCGATCTGCATCGCGATGATTCTCGGCGCGTAAGCGGAGAGCTCGGCCCTCGGGGCCGCTATGGCCTCTTCCATCTTGTCGAGAATATGCATGCGGGCCGCAACCGACTGCTCCAGGGTCTCGCGGATGACATCGAGAGAGAGCCCGGAAATCTTAAGGTCCATCTGGACCGCCGTTAGGCCTTCTCTGGTTCCGGCGACCTTGAAGTCCATGTCGCCGTGATGGTCCTCCACGCCCAGAATATCTGTGAGTATCTTGTACTTCCCGTCTTCAACTACTATCCCCATGGCAACGCCCGCCACCGGAGCCTTTATGGGAACGCCGGCGTCCATGAGCGCGAGCGCGCCCGCGCAGACCGTAGCCATGGACGAGGAACCGTTCGACTCCAGAATGTCCGAGACGAGCCTCACGGTGTAGGGAAACACCTCGCCGCTCGGAATCACCGGCTCGATGGCCCTCTCTGCCAGGGCGCCGTGCCCGATCTCCCTGCGCGCCGGTCCCCTGAAGGGACGTATCTCGCCTACGCTGAACGGAGGGAAATTGTAATGGAGCATGTAACTCTTCGAGCTCTCGCCCTCGAGATCGTCGATCCGCTGCTCGTCCATCGAGGTCCCCAGGGTCGTGACCGTGAGGGCCTGCGTCTGGCCGCGCGTAAAGAGCGCAGAGCCGTGAGTCCTTGGAAGCACTTCGACTTCGCACGTAATGGGCCTGACCTCGTCGAGCCGGCGCCCGTCGATGCGATGCCCCTCCTCGAGGACCATAGCCCTGATGAGGTCGTGCTCGAGTTTGCTGATCGACTCGCCGATGTCCTGCTCCACTTCTTCGAGCCTGTCCTCATAGGCGGCCCGGGCTTCCTCTTTGATCGCCTTCATAGCGTCCTGGCGCTCGGATTTCTCGGCGAGCTCGCAGGCCGCTCTTATCCTGGACTCGAAACGGGACTTTATGTCACTGAGAACTTCAGGATTTATCTCACGCGGGACGAAGATGATTTTCTCTTTCCCGCATTTCTCTATCAGTCTCTTCTGCATCTCCGTGATCTTGGGCAGTTCAACCATGGCCACTTCGAGGGCCTTGAGGAAGTCTTCTCCGCTGACTTCCTTCATTCCACCCTCGACCATTACGATTTCGTCACCGGAACCCACGACGACAATGTCGATGTCACTTTCGGCCTTCTCCTGGAAGGTCGGGTTGACGATCCACTCGCCGTTGACCCTGCCGATCCTGACCACGGCAAGGGGTTCCCCAATGGGCGCGCCGGCTATGGAAAGCGCCGCGGACGCTCCGACTACGGCCAGAATATCCGAGTCATTCTGCTGGTCGGACGAAAGCACCGTGGCCGCAACCTGCACGTCGTGACGGAAGCCCTTGGGGAAGCTGGACCTTATGGGCCGGTCTATCTGCCTGGCGCTGAGGATTTCCTTCTCGCTGGGCCTGCCTTCGCGCTTGAAAAAACCGCCCGGGATCTTCCCGGCGGCATAGGACTTCTCTCTGTACTCGACCAGAAGCGGTAGAAACGAGTATCCCTCGAGTGGTTCCTTACTGACAACGGCGGTAACGAGGACTACGGTATCACCGTAGCGGACGAGAACGGCGCCGCCTGCCTGCCTGGCCACTCTCCCTGACTCTATCGATAAAGTACTACCACCAATTTCAATTTTCTCTTCAACAGCCATCAACTTAACCTCTTAATGTGCTTGCGCCCACCTACCATCATCTGCGCAGTCCCAGTTCTTTGACCACTTCGCGGTACTTCTCAATCCGCTTCGACTTGAGATAGTCCAGAAGTCTCCTGCGCTGGCCGACCAGTTTCAAAAGGCCGCGCCGGGAGTGGTAGTCTTTCTTGTGCACCTGGAAATGCCCGGTCAACTGCTTGATGCGCTCGGTCAGGAGCGCGATCTGGACTTCCGGCGAGCCGGAGTCCTTTTCGTGAACCTGGAATTTCCTTATGATTCCCTCTTTCTCGTCCTTACTCAACGACAACGGTTTCACCCCCTCGTTAGGCTTGTATTGTCTTGTATAGTATATTAGTTAGACCTTATGAGTCCATAAATCAAGGACTAATTCCCATAATTACTCGTATTTTGCCTACGTCCTCTGCTATCTGCGCCTTGAGCGCGGCGTCGCTTTCGAAGGTCATTTCGCCCCGCACCCTTTTGACGCATTCGATTGTCAGAGCGCCACCATACTCGGGCGCCTCAGCCTTGTCAATAATATAAACCTCTATACTTCTCGGCCCGCCCCCGTAGGTGGGCTTGCTGCCGATATAGAGCGCCCCCGTGCCGCGCATACCCCCGTAGGCTGCGACCACCGCATAGACACCGTCCGGCGGCACCATCTTCCTGGGGCTGTCGGGCAGCAGATTGGCCGTGGGAAACTCCAGAGACTGCCCCCTGCCCTCGCCCCGCACCACCAGGCCCGACATGGAGTAGGGCCTTCCCAGCATTTCGGCGGCTACATCCACCTCGCCGCGGGCCAGGGCCGTTCTCACCCTGGTCGATGAGATCGGGTGTTCGCGGAACAGAAGCGGCGGGACTATGTCCACCCCGAACCCGAGCCTCTCGCCGGCCCTCTCGAGGTAGGCCGCATCGCCTTCCCGCGACTTGCCGAAGCGGAAGTCGTAGCCTATCACGAGCCGCCTCATGCCCAGCTTTCCGAGCAACACTTCCTCTAAGAACCAGTCGGCGCTCCTGGAAGCGAGCGCGGGCGTGAAGTCGACCAGCAGGAGATCATCTACTCCGGTCTCCCCGACCAGCGCCGCCTTCTCCTCCGGACTTGTAAGCAGGCACGGCGTCTCCTCCGGGCGGAGCACCGAAATCGGATGGGGATCGAAAGTGACAGCCACTCCCACGCCCTCGATGCCCCTCGCGAGGAGCGCGACTTCCTTCAAGATCTTCACGTGACCCCTGTGAATGCCGTCGAAGGCGCCTATGGTGACCACCGACGCCTTGCCCTCGTAACCGACCTCGTCGGGGTCCCTTATGACTCTCAGAGCGCTCACCTCACAGAATGCGTTCTATCTTGTACTCGCCCGCCGGGTCCGGGCGCCTCACTATGCCTATTATGTCACCCTCCGGGTCCGCAAGCGCCGCGTATTCGGACGCCCCGCCCGCCAGGGCTTCGCTCACGTCGTCCGCGCCCGGGCTCTTTCCCGCCTTAACGCTGCGCAGGCTCTCCGGCTTCACGGAGACGCGGGGCATGTGCTTGAGACTCTCCTCGATAGTAAGCAGCAACTTCTCCGGCTCGTCCGCTTCCAGAACCTCACCCAGGGGAACGGCCTCGGTCTCTGCGAAACTTCCCACCCTGGTTCTCCTCAGGCAGAACACGGCCGCCCCGCAACCAATTTGCCTCCCCATGTCCCTTGCCAGGGACCTCACATACGTCCCCGACGAGCACTGAACCTTGAGGGTGACGAAAGGATTATAATAGTCGAGCACCTTGAAGTCTCTTATCTTCACGACGCGAGTCTTGACGGGCGTGCGCTCGCCCCTTCTGACGAGCTTGTAAAGCGGCACGCCCTCGTGCTTGATGGCCGAGACGGCCGGCGCGATTTGCTGGTAACGGCCCCTGAACCTCGACGCCGCGTGGAGGATATCGTCCAGAGCGACATGGCTCGCGTCATTCCTTCCTACGACTTCACCCCAGCGGTCCAGCGTCACCGTCTCGAGGCCGAGCTCCACGCTGAAGATATACTCCTTCTCGAGTTCCATGAGGAATCTCGAGATCTTGGTGGCCTTCCCGACCAGGACGAGCAAAACGCCTGTGGCGTTGGGATCGAGCGTACCGGCGTGCCCGACCTTCGCGCCGGGTATCTTCCTGCGGACGGCATCGACCACGTCATGGGAGGTCATCCCGTCGGGCTTGTCTACAATGAAAACACCGTCCATTTTTCAGGCTTCTCGCGAAGTAGTTGAATCGGGGATGTGGCGGGAGATCTCGCCGCGTATCTTCTCTTTGATCTGGCCGAGGTCTCCTTTTATACGGAACCCGGAGGCCGTCTGGTGACCGCCGCCGCCGAACGCCTGCGCTATCTCATTGACGTCCACGGTTTCCTTGGATCTCAAGCTCACCCTGAAATCGCTTTCGGCTGTCTCGCGAAGCAGCACGCCCACCAGCACGCCGCTTATGAGACGGGGATAGTTTGCGAAGCCCTCCGTATCGAAGTGGTCTGCGCCCGAATCGTCCATCATGGCCATGGTAATGTCCATGGTGGCGACCCTCCCTCCGTCGGTAGTCTCTAAGCTCGCAAGCGCCTCGCTCAGGAGCTTCATGCCGGAAGCGCTCTTATTCCAGAAGATCTCCGAGGCGAGATGATACGGTACGGCGCCGAGGTCGAGAAGGTCCGCCCCAATCCTCAAGGTCCTGGAGGACGTCGTCGGAAAACGGAAGCACCCGGTGTCGGTCATGATGGCGCTGAAAAGCGCCTCCGCCTCACCTGTTGTGAGCGGGCCGGCCAGCATGACCAGGAGATCGTATATGATCTCGGCCGTGGCGCCCGCCGTGCTGTCCACCAGGTTTATGGTCCCGAACGAGGTATTGGACCTGTGATGGTCGATGTTGACGATCTCCTTGCACTTCCCCACCACTTCACCTGTGCCGCCGATGCGGTCGAGGCCCGCGGCATCCACGACTATCGCGACATCGGCCGGCTCGCCGGCGGACGTGACAACCTCGTCGCTTCCGGCCAGGAAGGCGAAGTTGTCCGGGACGCCGTCTTCAGACACTACTTTAACTGATTTCCCTAACCGTTTTAATACAGAATAGGTAGCCAGCTCGCAACCGATGGCATCGCCGTCGGGCGAAACATGCGAGGCAATGATAAAAGTGTCAGAGGCCGCGATGAGGTCAGCTATCCTGCGGTACGTCTTGTCCATTGTGGTGGTCCTTAATGTCTTTCAAAATGTTCTCGATTCGCCTGCCCCTCAGGGCGGCATCGTCCAGGCGAAAGCGCAGCTCGGGCACATGTTTCACATGCAGCATTCCGCCGAGCTCACTCCGTATGAACCCGGAAGCGTTTTCGAGACAACCCAGGCTCACCTCGGCATCTGCGTCGGCGCCCAGGACGGTGATGTATATGTTGGCGTACTTCAGGTCGGGGCTCATCTTGACGCCCGTTACCGTTACGAAACCGAGGCGCGGGTCTCTCACCTTGAGCAAGATGATCTCGCTTATCACCTGCTGGATCTGGCCGCCCAGTCTTTCAGTTCGCTTGCCCTGCAATTCCCGTCACCTCAGGTCCGTTTGAATGTCTAATACGTGAGCGTTGCCGTCCGACTCGATGAGGTCGATCACCTTCGAAATCACCTGGCTGGCGAAACGCCCGTCTTTTGACACGACGGCGACGCCGAGAGTCGAGCGCTGCCACAGGTCGAAGTCATCGATCTCGGCAATCGACACGTTGAACTTGTTCCTTACCCTGTCCTTGATTCGCCTGAGAACCCACCGCTTGGACTTGAGCGACCCGCTCTCGGGAATGTGCAGGCTGATGGTGCAGGTCCCCACAACCAAAACCGAACCCCTAAACCCGTTTTACTTCTTCGAGGAGATATGCCTCGACCAGGTCGCCTTCCTTGAAGTCGGCAAACCCTTCGAGCACCAAACCGCATTCGTAGCCCTGGAGCACTTCCTTCACGTCGTCCTTGATTCGCCTGAGGGATAAGATCTTGCCGTCAAAGACGACATCCTCGCCCCTCCGCACCCTCACCAGGGCATTGCGCTTGATGGAGCCGCCCGTCACGAAGCATCCCGCGATCGAAGGCGCGCGCCTGACCGTAAAGACCTGCCGCACTTCTACCGTGCCGATCACTTTCTCTTCGATCTTGGGCTCGAGAAGCCCCTGCATAGCGGCGTGTATGTCCTTGGTGATCTCGTAAATAACATCGTAGGTTCTGACATCGACGCTCTCGCGCTTCGCCATCTCCTTGGCCTTGGGAAGAATGCCGACATGGAATCCGATTATGACGGCGTCGGACGCCGCCGCAAGCAGGACGTCGGTTTCATTGATGGCCCCGACGGCCTTGTGGATTATGTTGATACCGACCTCTTCGGCAGTCAGTCCGCCCAGCACGTCGCCCAGCGCCTCGACCGAACCGTCTACGTCACCCTTGGCGATAACGCGGAGTTCCTTGACTTCGCCCGCCGCGATCCTGGAATACAGGTCCTCGAGGCTGATGTGCTTTATGGCCCTCAGCTCCCGTTCCCTCTGAAGGATCTGGCGCTTGACGGCGATGTCCTTGGCTTCTTTCTCATCATGCGTCACCATGAAGGAATCGCCGGCCTGGGGCACCCCCTGGGATCCGAGCACCTCGAGAGGCGTGCCCGGGAGACCCTCATCCACGATCTTGCCGAGATCGTTAAACAGCGCCCTGACCTTGCCGCTGCAGACGCCTGCGGCAAAGGGGTCGCCGACCTTCAGTCTCCCCTTCTGGACGAGCACCGTGATCACGATTCCCCTGCCCTGCTCGACCCTGGACTCAATGACGACGCCGCTGCATCTGCCTTCGCGGGGCGCGGTGATCTCCAGCATTTCCGCCTGAAGCGTAACCATCTCCAGAAGGTGGTCCACGCCCTCGCCGGTCTTGGCCGAAACGGGCACAACAATCGTCGAACCACCCCAGTCCTCTGGGGTCAGGTTTTTGGCCCCGAGTTCCTGCTTCACCTTCTCGATATTGGCGTCGGGCAGGTCCATTTTATTAACGGCTACTATGATGGGAACCTCGGCCGCCTTGGCATGGTCGATGGCCTCCACCGTCTGTGGCATGACAGCCTCATTGGCCGCCACCACCAGGATAACGATATCCGTCGCCTGGGCGCCACGCGCCCTCATGGCGGTGAATGCCTCGTGGCCGGGCGTATCGAGGAACGTGATTCTGCCCGCCGCGCTTTCGACCTGATAGGCGCCGATATGCTGGGTAATGCTTCCCGACTCGCCTCCGACGATATTGCTTCTTCTTATGTAATCTAGGAGCGACGTCTTGCCATGGTCGACGTGGCCCATGATGGTGACGACCGGGTGCCTCGGCAGGCCCTCGGCCTGGGCCTCGGGCTCCTCGAGAAGCAGTGCGCCGTATTCTTTCTCGAACTCCACCTCGAAACCGAACTCGTCGGCTATGGTCTCTATCGCGTCGGCGTCCAGTCTCTGGTTGACAGTCGCCATCAGTCCCAACCGCATGCAGCATGCAACGACTTTGGCCGAACTCACGCTCATGACATTGGCGAGCTCGCCGACCGAGATGAATTCGGTCACGCTCACCAGCTTGCGTTCGACATCGGCGACTTCGCCCTCTTCCCTGGTCTTGCGCCTCCGCCGCCTGGTCTTCTTGGTCCCGTCCATCTCGGCGAGGGTCTTTCGCACGGTATCCTTGACCGACTTCTGGTCCGAGACTCTCCTCTTGGCCACCGGGCGCCTGCGCGGCGGTGGGGGCTTCTTGGCCGGGGCGGGCTTGGGCTTGGGCTTCGGGGTCTCTACCAGCTTCTTCTTGCGGGCCGCCTCTTTCTTTACTTCCTCTTTTTCCTGCTTGAGCTTATCCCGGAGAGCGTCAACGGTCTCATCCTCAATGGCGCTCATGTGGCTCTTCACTTTAATGCCCATGTCCTTGAGGATGCCCAGGAGCGCTTCACTCGAAAGATTGAGCTCCCTCGCCGCCTGGTAGACTCGCTTTCTTGCCAAATCCTTTTACCTCCGCTCTTGGTCCTTCTCAAGCAACGCCTGTCTCAGCCGCCGGGCATCTTCCTCGCCCAGCGTACGCCCCGCCAGCCTCGATAGGTAGCGCAGGCCGAGAACCTTATCCAGACACGCGTCCTTCCTGCACACATAACAGCCGCGCCCCGGACTACTCCCGGCCACCGGACCACCGGTGCCGAACGTGAATCTGAGCAGAGCGCTCTTGGGAAACTTCCCGGAGCAGCCTCTGCAGGTTCTCAGGGGAACATGGCCCCTCTTCAAACGGCGCGTTCCCTGGAATCCCCCTCTTCATCCTCTTCCGCCTCAGGGAGCGCTTCCCCAGACTCTTCGTCCTCTACGTATTCTCCTGTATCTTCGCCGGTCTCCGGCTTCTTCCCGGTTTCCGGTTCTTCTGCTGCGTCCTCTTCCGCTGAGATCTCCTCGCCGGCCGCGGCCTCCTCCTCGAGCGTTTCCTCTTCCACGAGAGTCTCCTCGCCTTCGAGAACTTCCTCCTCGGCCGCGGGCAGGAGCCCCTGCGCCGCCTCGATTATCTTGGCGGCCATCTTGGCGCCGATCCCGCTGATGGCCGTGAGGTCATCGAGCGTGGCGGCGGCGAGCTGGTCCGCCGTCTCGTAGCCCGCTTCTTCCAATCGCTCGCGGGTCTTCTTGCCGAGGCTCTCGATGTCCGCAATCGGTACGGTCGGGGTTTCCTTGAACTCCTGCCTCTCAGCATATTGCGATTCGTTAATCAGGTCAATCTTCAAGTTTGTGAGCCTGGCCGCGAGCCTGGCGTTCTGGCCGCCCCGGCCGATCGCCAGCGAGAGCTGGTCATCGGCGACGACCACCGTCACCTTGACCTGGTCGGCGTCCATCTCGGCGAGGACCACCTGGGCCGGGCTCAGAGCCCGGGTAACGAATTCGACGGGCGCTTCGCTCCAGAGAACGACGTCGATGCGCTCCCCGCCGAGCTCCCGGACAACCGACTGCACGCGCGAACCTTTCATGCCCACGCATGCGCCGACCGCGTCCACCTTGTCGTCATTCGAATGCACCGCTATCTTGGACCTCGAACCCGGATCGCGAGCCACGGCCTTAATCTCTACGATGCCTTCCTTGATTTCGGGCACTTCGACCTCGAAGAGCTTCCTCAGGAACTCCGGGTTGTTCCTCGAGAGCACCACCGGCGGGCCCTTCGATGTCTTGGACACGTCTATGATATAGGCCTTGATGGAATTCCCCTGCCTGAACTGCTCGCGCGGTATCTGCTCGCGCTGCAGCAGAATGGCTTCGGTTCTTCCTATGTTCACTATGATATTGCCCCGGTCGATCTGCTGAACGCCGCCGGTCACGATCTCCCCTATGCGGTCCTCGAACTCACCGAAAATGCGGTCCCTCTCTGCCTCGCGCACCCTCTGCACCACCACCTGTTTGGCCGCCTGTATGGCGTTCCTCCCGAAGGCGACTAGGGGAATCTCGACGCGTAACTCGGCGCCGACCTCAATGCCCGGCTCGGCCTCCAGTGCCTCCGTGAGGGATACCTCGAGCTCCTCGTCCTCAACTGTCTCGACCACGTTCCGGACGCGGTGAACGGTAATATTCCCCGCCTCCTGGTCCACGTTGACGACGATATTGCTCTCCTGGCCGTATTTCTTCCTCGCGGCGCTCACCAGCCCCGCGACAAGAGTCTCGATGATCAGCTCCTCGTCAACATCTTTTTCTCTCGCTATCTGTTTGAGCGCCTGTATGATCTCGAAACCCATTGCCATCTCTAGGTCCCTCTCCTAAAGGCTTAAATTAGCTTTCGCTATCTCCCCAAAAGGTACAGTAATTTGCGTACCATTCTCAAGCTTAAACCCCAGTATGTCCTTTTCCAAGCTCTCTATGCTTCCCACTATGACCTCTATGCCCTTCTCTTCAGACCTCACTTTGAGGCGGGCCCTGCGGCCGATGAATCTCTCGAAGTCCTCGCGGCTCCTGAGCGGCCTCTCCGCGCCGGGCGACGAAACTTCCAGGAAGTACCTCCCCTTGAGGAGGTCCCCCTCGTCCAGAACGGCGCTCATGGCGCGGCTGGCGTTGGCGCAATCGCTCACGTTAACGCCCCCGGGCTTATCTATGAAAACCCTCAAAGTCCGCCGCCCGTGAGAGACGACCAGGCTGATCTCGACGAGATCATAGCCAATCGTCTCCAATACAGGCAAAACCGCCGCGCTCAAATGCTCCTGTAACTCCGCACGGTTCATAGACTTACCTTAGCCGTACATAATCCAAGAGTGGGCGTCGCCCACTCAGCTCAAACTTACATCAGGTTGAAATCAAATGCAAGCGAAATCCTAGAACTTAATGAGCACGGAGACATTGAGGCCCACGGTCCTGCGGGTCTCGCTGAGCTTCTTATTCGAGATCTGTTCGAACCTGGCGTTCGCTGAGCCCGTGATGCTCTTGGAGAAGCCGTAGGAGAATTTGGGGATGACGCTGAATCTCGAGGTATGGAGGTCCACCCTGTTGTTGACCGCGGGCGTCCGGTTGAGCTTGGACTCATAGGTGATGTCCATGGCCACCGACAGGTTGCTGCTGAATTTCAGGGTCCTGCCCGCGAGCGGTATGGACAGGCCCTGGGGGGCGCTGAAGGAGTGCTTGACGGAGATATTGACTGACGTGGTCCTCTGCGTTTTCTGCGTGGCGGCAGCCAGGAACTCGTTGGTCTCGCCCCTGGAGTGCCTGATATTGAAAGTGGTTCTGACGCCGTTCTTCCAGGTTGCGTCCCAGCCGATGAGAGGCACGAAGTCCATGGTCTGGTCCTCCCGCGTGAGCCTCTCCTGGGCTTCGCCGTCTGCGTTCGTCGTCACCTTGTAGCCGAAGTTGAGGGAGGAGTTGGTGAGCGCCCCCCCGAACAGGGCCGCGTAGAATGTCGACGAGATATTGCCGGCGATGTCCGGCCAGGTGTTCACCTCCTTATAGGTCGTGCCGCCCGAGAACTCCCTGAGGGTCTTGTCGGACTTGTACTTGATGCTGAGCGACAGCGCCTGGAAAGGCCGGAAGTCGGTGGACACGTTGAAGCCGTCCCTGCGCGAGACCTCGTCCCGCCTCTGGCTCGTGGCGTTCAGCGAGTAGTTCATCTCGTCGGGCACGAGGACGGTGAGCCCGAACTGGTAGGCGAGGTCGGGGCGGCCCGTCAGCTTGTAGTACTTGGATTTCCGGTCCAGCACATAGCTCATGGTGACGTCGGGAAGCCTGGATATGGTACGCTTGATCCAGGAGGCGCCGGCCGAATCGCTGGGCGCCGGCATGGTGAACATCCCCTCGGGCGTGATGATGAAGTCGACCGTCGACCGGCTCGACGACTGTGTCCTGCGCACCCCCGGCGGGTCTCCCCCCTCCCTGACCTCGGGCCCCGAGTTCTCGCTATAGTCGCCGTCATAGACGAAGGTCGGCCGCAGCCACCTCCCGAACGTCGGCGTTATCCGCAGCGAGTACCGGTGGTCTCGCCGGATCTCCTCGCCGAATCCGATGCTCTGCGGAATAGCCACGTTCTTGTTGGTGTCGAGATCGCGCGTCATCTTAATGTTGTAGTCGGTCTCCAGGCCGCGCCCGTAGAGGGGTTTTACCGCCAGGTTTATGTCTCCCCTCACACTCCGCGTGTACTTGTCGGTCGTGACGACTCCCTTTCGAAGATTGACCTTCTTGGTGTCGTTCACCGAGCCGTAGACCTTGACGTCGAAGGCCTCCGGCATGAAGGATACCGAGTAGCCCTTGAGGAGGCCAAAGGAGTGTTTCCACCAGGGCCTCAGCGCGTAAGTGAAGTTGCCGTTATACGTGATGTTGGTGTCGGCGAACTCGGGCGTCCTGTCCCGCTTGCGGCTCATGCTCACATTGGCCGCCATGAGGTCCAGGGTGAGCTTAAGGAAGATGCTCTTGGACTGGCCGGCCCTGGAGAAGCTCGTGCTGTAGGACTCACTCTGCCGGGTGGAGCTCTCCCGGAGGCGCTGGTCCTCGTCGAGCACTATGTCCGACCTGCTCTGCAGGGTGGGCACCGATCGGAACTTGGTGAACCTCGCGTTTAAGGGAACAGAGATCCCCATGTTGGGGAGGAAACGGTCGATCTTTGTTGAAGCCGAAAGCGAGATATTGGTGTCCGCGGTGCCCTTTCGCTTACTGCCCCTGGTCTGGAACTCGGTATCGGTCTGCTTGAGGTCGGCGGTGAGCGTCAGCATGTCCGAGAAGGACGCGCCCACCGAGAGCCGGGCCGCATAGCCCGTTTCCCTGTGGACGTCGGTAAGCCTGATATCGTCGAACCACACCTCTCCGTCAATCCCCGCGGAGCCCTGGTTCACGACCCCGCCGGTAATGCGCGCGATCCTGGTAAGTGAAGGGTCGCCGTAGACCGCCATCCAGCCGTCCCCCACCTGGACCCTGCGCCTCGGCACTTTCTCGACGCCGTAAATGGTCACCGAGTCGGCTTCGTCGAGCTTGAGATTGGTGATCTCGTCGAAGGGCACATCCACCGTCTGCCACCCCGGAACCACTTTCACGCCGTATTCATAGAAGTTGACGCTGTCGGCGCCGAACCTCGCGTAGTGATAGAGGTCCTGGTCGGCCGAGTACTCGTCGCCGTGCACGAAATACGTGAGGCTCTGGTAGGTGGTGTAGTCCTCGGGATTGCCGGGCATGGTGCGGTAGGCCGGGCCCATGCTGCCCGGCTGGAGGTCGATGTAACGGAACACCAGCGACTGCTCGCGCTTCCTGTATCCCTCGGGATCTTTGCCGGGGTCGTATGGGGGAATGTAGTCCGGGTCGTCCGTGGTGTTCTTGGATGTGAGCCCGTAGAACTCCCCGGGCGCGGGGGCGATCTGCTCCATGGTCACCGCGTCCCTGAGGCCCTCCTCCAGCCAGCTCGTTCCCACTATCTGGAGATACGCCATCTGGAAGACGTCGAGCGAATCCACGTCGGTCAGGAAGAAGCGGATGTAGCGCGTGGAAATCCAGTTGGGCGAGCCCCCGAGGGTATCGGCCATCTCGAGCGGCACCCTGAAATTGTACCAGTCGTTGTTTCTCTTGGCGAAATAGGGCGAGTCCTCGGAGAGATCAAAAGAGAACCTGAAATGGGTGTTATCTACGTCGAGATTGCCGTCGCCGTCCAGATCCTCGGTGTTGGGCAGGCGTGTGGGATCCTTCTCGTAGCCATTTACATGCGCGTACCTGGTCGAGTCCGGATCGGCTTCGTTGTAGCTGTAGTTGTCGTTGGGGTCGTCTCCGGCGAACCCGTCGGCGACGCCGTCGAGCCCCGTGTTCTCGCTCAAGGAGAGCTCGCCGTCATTGTCCTTGTCCTCGGTATGAAGCGAGTCCGCTCGCCAGGGCCGGTAGAAGTCCTCGCTCACCGTTCCCAAATCTACGTTCATGGTCGCCGTGCCGTCGCCGGCCTTCTTCCTCACCCACATTTCCAGGAACTTGAGCCTCGAGTAGTCGGCTCCCGTTTTCGATACCAGCCTCATCAGACCGGCCCAGCGCTGGTCCGGGTCGGAGGTGGCCCCGGCGTATTTGGCGCCCTTCACGTCCATCTCGAGTACGGGGATGTGAGCCTGGCCGGGCCGCGACTCGGCCGCCGGAAAGAGGTCCTCTTCGAGCACCTCGCGGTCCTTGAGATACCACCACAGCCCCATAGTATTGGTCCAGTCGTAGTTTGTGGGTGGACTCGCGGGCATCCACGACTCCCTGGTCATGGAGAAACTCCGGGTGTCGCTGACGCCCTCCATGTCGTCGACATATACGTCGCCCTTGGTGTTGGGATTGGGGAAGCTCGCGGCCACCTCGCCGGCGATGTCCAGCTTGGATGGCTGGGTAGCCCTGACGATGGGCAGCGCGTCTATCATGGAAGTCATCAACTGCGGGTTCCAGCCGAACTGGGCGTTGAGGTCGCCCATGAGGAGATTGCTGGGCTCCTGGCCGAGCCGGGGGCGCTCCTCGGGCGACTTCTTGCTCTGGTAAATCCAGGCCGTCGCTATATGCGACTTCTCGCCCAGCGTGTACATGCCCTGGAGCCCGCCGAGGAACTCCTGGGCGAAAGAAATCAGCGGGACGTACTCGTAGTCTATGGTTATCTTGGCGTCCGGGCTGGCCGCCTCCTCGGTCTTGAACCTGATCTGGCCGATGTCGTAGTAGACGTCGTAGTCGACGCCCTTCACGAGCCGCCGCCCGTCGATGGTCACGACTTCGCTGCCCTGGAGAATGTTCATGCGGCCGAGGTTGAAGGTCGTCTGGGGAGTCGTATAGCGCACGATCATGAAATACTTCTGATGGCTGGCCAGGTCCTGCGAAAGCTCCTTGTAGTGGATGTCGTAAATATCCGGGTTGGTGTCTTCGAGCGTAGCCGGTCTCGCCCCCTCGGGAAGCGGGCCGGGATCGAAGGGCCTGAGGTCGGGAAACTCGAGAAGACCCAGGTCCCCGTAGACCCTTCCCGGGTCCACGTAGTCGTCGGTCTGCCAGCCGGGCGCCGAAGCCCTGTTCGAGTTCTCGTCGTAGAGATCCAGCCCCAGGATTTTGCGGTAAGGGTACTCGCCCTGCAGCGGGTCACCGCCGTATCCCGCCTCTTTCCTGTATATCTCTATCTCCACGCCCTGCTCGGCTACGAAGCTCGCTCTCAGGGAGTAGACGTTCTTCCGCTCGAGCTTGATGGTCTCGCCCCAGTATTCGGCGTCGGCCTGGTACTCGTTATAGGGGATGCGGACCATCTTGAGTATGAGCCTTCCCTCATCATCGTACCCGCCGGTCTCCTCGCCCTTATAAAAGTACCTGACCGCCAGCGTGTAGCCGTCGTTGAGGGCCCTCACCAGGTCGATGCCGCCCGTGATCTCGTTGAGAGCGTAGTCCCTGTTCCGCTCGAGCAGGTTGAACTTGCCCGGGTACTTGTAACCCATGTCCGCCCATTCGGAGGAGTCCCGGTAGACGGCGCCCACGAAGGGATAGGCGTCGACTACACCCTCGCCCTCGTTATTGGTGCCGATGCCGTCGTCCATGTATACCCAGACGCTCTCTACTCTCGATTCGCCGTCGGGAATGGCGGGGTCCATGAGAAAGAAGAAGCGGTCCTTGAGGTAGCCCGTGTCGTATATTTCCACCGAGTCTTTTTTGGCGGCGCCTTCGAAGCGGGACGAGGCCGTCTGGCCCTCCTGCTTACTGGCGATCGCCGTGAAATCCAGGGGGCCGAACTTGCCCAGCATTTTGGCACCGAAGAGGCCCTGGGCCTGGCCGCTATAGGATACGAACTGCGACCCGGGTATCGAGAGGTTGGTGTTACCCATCTCGATGCTCTGTACGATCTCGTCGTCATCGCCCTCGTAGCGGAGCTTGATCCTGTTTTCGAGCGGGGTCTGGACTTCGCTGTCATGGTGAACCGTGACGTGTATCTTCTCGCCCACGGTTCCGTTGAGGTCGATCTTGAGATGCTGCTTCATGTCGAGCTGCGGGAACTTGGACTTGCTCCCCCGCTCGGTGATCTGCTCGTTGACGATATAACTCGACTGGCCGCCGAAGGTTATCTGCTCGCTTCCCGACACGCTGAGGTTCGCGCCCTGGCCGATAACGCGGCCGATGGTGTCGGGGAACTTTATGGGTATGTCGATCTCGCTGAAATCCGAAAGTGTCTTCTCCTGGGTTTCATATGTCCTCGAGGAGGAGTGGTCGAGCCATATGTCGTCGAAGACGGCATTGAAGTCATATGATATCTTGGGCTGTTTCTTAAAATCCGGGGCCTTGAAGCGCTTGTGCTGCGGCGCGCGGTAGGAGCGCAGCGTGAGAGTGTATCCGTACCGCGCGCTCCGGTCCTCGCTTACCGCCCTCGGGGGACCCATCATTTCTCCCCCGGGCGGCACTGCCGAAGCCGCGTCGGTCGAGGGGGCAGGTGGCCCGACCCCCTCGGGGGAGTCGGCGTCCCCGGGATATGGACGACCGGGAGAGGCCGGCCCTTCCCATTCTTCCGCCGCGCCGGCTGGCGCGTCCTCACCCCCGGGGGGTGTCAGATCTGCGTCAAAAGCGCGCTCTTCCTCGCCCACCGCACCAGACACGCCCCCGGAATCCACCGGCTCGGCCTCTCCCTCAACGCTTCCCTCCCCCTCACTGCCGCTCTCCCGCCAGATCTCGCCTCCCAGCGCAGGGGGCCCGACTATCTCTCCCGAGTACATGCTGTCCGAATACGCCGCTGCGCCGGCGCCGGCCGCCGCAGCGCTGTCTTCTGGCTCTCCCCCGGGCTCCTCCTGGGCCCGGATGGCTAGTCCGGCTCCCATGAGGACCAGGATTACTAATATGCTTATCAGGGCTTTCATGGTCGCAAACTTCCCAGGTAGACACACTCCCGGCCTGCACAACCGCAAGTTCCATGCCAGAGGCCTCCCGGGCGCCCCCCCTCCGTAACCCCCTTTAAATAATGGGCTTGTTCTCCGCGGCCGTCTGGTGTAAGTTGGCATGGGGTCGGACCGTGTCCCTCTGGGGGACGCTTCTGTACAAAATGAGAACACTTAGCCGATACATCCTCGGGCAGCAGATCGCGCCGTTTCTTTTCGGTATATTCATAATAATGTTCATACTGATCCTCGACTTCCTCTACAAGAACCTGGAAGTCCTCATCGGCAAGGGCGTGCCCGTACTGGTGTCGACCGAGCTCCTGCTCCTGAGCATGGGCTGGATGATGGTGATGGCCATCCCCATGGCCGTGCTCATCGCCACGCTCATATCGTTCATGCGGCTGTCTTCGGACAATGAGATCGTCGCGATGAAAACCGGCGGCATGAGCCTGTTCGCCATAGCGAGGCCCGTGCTGGCGGCGGGCATCCTCCTGTCGTTCATCATGATCCCGGTTCACAACTTCGTGGTGCCCGAGACCAACCACAGGCTCGCGAATCTCCTGGTCTCCATTCACAGGAAGAAACCCGCCCTGCAACTCCGGGACGGAGTTTTCATGAACGACATAAGGGGTTACAGCATACTCGTCAACAAGTCCACGGGCCGGGAGATCTTCGGGGTCACCATATCCAAACTCGAAGAGGGCCGGCCCGCGCAGACCATCAGGGCCGAGCACGGGGAGATCTTCTTTTCAGACGACCAGAACACCCTGGTGATGAAGCTCTATAACGGCGAGATTCACGACGTGGACGAGAAGGACCCCAAGAGATACTTGAGGCTGAGTTTCAACGAGCACACCATGTACATCCCCGAGGCCGGCACGCAGTTGATACGCCTGGAAAGGGAACATCGCGGCGAAAGGGAGATGAGCATTACCGACCTCCGCGCGGAGGTGGCGCGGGTCGAGGAGAAGATAGAGGCGCAGGGCGCGCAGGTGACGAAGCTCGTAAGGGAGAGCTCGGCCGAGCTCGAGGATTTCTACAGGGACCGGACTGTGGTGAGCGAAAGCGAGGAGAGGACCACGACGAGGGCGGCGACGTCGATAGTCTCATCGACCGAGGACAAGCTGCGGAGCGTGAGGAATCAGATCGACTCCCACAGGCGGCGCATCCGTTCGCTTTCGGTGGAGACGCATAAGAAGATAGCGCTCTCTTTCGCATGCATAGTGTTCGTCATCCTCGGTGTTCCCCTCGGCGTGAGGTCGAGAGAGGCGAGCGCCGGCGCGGGCATGATGATCAGCATACTCTTCTTCGCGGTCTACTATGCGTTTCTCAAGGTCGGCGAAAACCTGGCCGACCGCGGCCTGATGCCGCCCATGCTGTCGATGTGGGCCGCCAATATCGTGCTCGGCGCCGTGGGAATATGGCTCTTCTTGCGGGCCAACAAGGAGATGCCTTTCATCCCGCTCAAGTTCTGGCACACTCGCAAAGGGCAGCGCTCATGAAGATACTCGACAAATACAGCATGCGCGAGTTCACGAAGACCATATTGATCGCCCTCTTCGCCTTCATCACTATCTTCATTACCCTGGACGTCGTGGAGTACGTCGACGACTTCATCGACAACGACGTGGCCGTGCCGACTGTCGTCAAGTTCTACGCCTTCCAGATACCTCATATCTTCATACTCTCCGTTCCCGTCGCCATACTCATATCCGCCCTGCTCACCGTCGGCCAGATGGCGAGACATAACGAGCTCACAGCGATGAAGGCCTCCGGCATCAGGCTCTCGCGCGCGGTGCTTCCGCTCCTGGTCATCGGCATAATCGCCAGCCTGGTGTCGCTGGTCGTGGGCGAGATACTGATGCCGAGAACCGACACCGAGGTCATGCGCATCAAGGCCGGCGAGATCAAGAAGTCCTCGGGAAGCAGCCCGCGCATCCAGAGGAACATTTCCTACCGCGGCAAGAATGGCCTCTTCTACTTCGCGCCCGAGTACGATACGCGGCGGCAGGTCATGAAGGAAGTCGTCATAGAGAAGTGGGACGAGACTCTCCTGTTCAGAATTAACGCCAAGACGGCCACCTGGAGGGACTCCGTATGGGTGCTTTCGGAGGCGTGGGTCAGGTGGTTTTCCGACGACGGGGAAGTCGACCGTGAGCAGTTCATCGCCCAGGACACTTTCGGCCAGATAAGGGACTACCCCCGCGACATAAGCAAGGAGCAAAAAGACCCCGAAGAGATGAGCTACTGGGAGCTTCAGTCGCTGATCACGCGTATCGAGGACAGCGGCGCCGACGCCACCCGCTACCGCGTGGGACTTCAGATGAAGATAGCTTTCCCCTTCACTAATGTCATCGTAATCCTGCTGGGGGCGCCGCTCTCGGCCAGGCTCCGGCGAGGCGGCATAGCCGTGGGGGCCGGTCTGGGACTGGGCCTGTGTTTCGTCTACTACGGCTTCATACGCGTCGGGCAGGCCCTGGGCGACCACGGCGTGCTCTCTCCCCTGTTGGCCGCGTGGATCGGCAATTTCTTCTTCGCCGTCGCCGGCCTCATCCTCCTCATACGCGCCGAGAAACACTAGGGGTCAGAAACACTAGGGGTCAGGTCTTAGAATGCACAGTCCCATCGACGGACCGCAGGCGGTCCCCCAGGGCTTCGCTTCTTAAGAAGCCACTGGGGCACTGCCGAGGCCCATTGTGCACTTTAAGACCTGACCCCGTCTCTTTGATCCCGTCTTTATTTAGGTCCCGAACTCCCAGGACGCCAGGTACTTCTCCTGCTCGGGCGTAAGCTTGTCGATCGCGACGTCCATGGCGTCGAGCTTGAGGCGCGCCACCTCCTCGTCTATCTCGGCGGGGACCGGGTAGACGCCTGTCTTGAGATCCTTGCCGGACTTCACGATATGCTCCACGGCGAGCGCCTGGTTGGCG
>Ga0272444_10000383_pt1 | contig 48387 bp, 44 predicted proteins | sample SSMForm13_FD_201033 | JGI IMG/M metagenome (GOLD analysis project Ga0272444, IMG submission 201033) | Marine sediment archaeal communities from Little Sippewissett salt marsh, Falmouth, MA, United States - SSM-Form-13 | ecosystem: Environmental > Aquatic > Marine > Wetlands > Sediment ... | reverse complement strand
TGCGCCGATCCCGCATCGTCAGCAGGTAAAAGACCACAATCTCATGAATGATGAACAGCAGAATAAAGAGCGACGCAAAAAAGCGGGACACATGAAAGGCTTGCTTGCGGCTGGAACGCACCCGAAATGTCGGCATGGCTTTGCGCTCGCCTCGCTTTCTACGTCGTGGCCGACCGGCGGGGGTCGGCAAAATAAATCTCCTCAATCAGGACCCGAACCATACACGCAATCGGCACGGCAATCAACATCCCCACCACGCCGAACAGCGCCCCCCCCAGGAGCAGCGCAAACAGGATGATCATAGGATGTAAGTCCAGCTTATCACCCATGATCTTGGGCGACAAGAAAAAAGCGTCCAGCGTCTGAATCGCGAAAAACACCGCGGCGACCGATCCCAGCTGAACCAGCAGACCGCGCCAGTCCGTTTCCGCTCCCTCGTACCGGTCCAGGAAACTGACCCCGACGCTCAGCACGGCTCCAATGCCTGGCCCGAGATAGGGAATAATGTTCAAAACGCCGGCCGCCATACCGATGACCAGCGCGTACTCGACGCCGATCAGGCTTAATCCAACCGCCACGAGCGTGCCTACGCAGATACAGATCAAAATCTGCCCCCGCAGAAACCCGCTCAACTGCTGGTCAATACGGGAAAAGACGCGCATCGCGTCGTCCCGGTAAAGGTTGGGAATACAGCGGGAAAGCTTCTTGAGAAACCGATCGTAGTCCAACAGGAGATAAAAGGAAATCACCACAACCAGCGACAGACTAAACAGAAAGGAGGCCACGCTGCCGGCCCCGCCGAGAATTTTGGCCGAGGCGTCCATCATCAAACCGAAAGCGATCCTCAAAAAACCGGTCATGCCCCGAACCGCGGTTCCCACCCCTTCGACGTCCGCTTCTTTCAGGCGGGGCATAATGTATTCGTAAAACAGTATTTTCAGATTCTCCGGCTGGAGCTGTTCTTTAACCTCCTCGATCATCTCGGGCGGCATTCGATCCAACTGCGTCAGTAGATTCTTTTCCACGAGCTTGTAAAGATTGGCGCCGTAATGCGGCAGCTTCTGGCCGAACAGCGCCAACTCTTCGACGACCTCGGCTAAAATCAGACAGAGAACGGCCGCCAGGATAATGAATCCGATATAAACCAAACCCACGGCCAGCACCCGGCGCATGCGGTACTCTTTGCGGGTCCGGCCTTCGAGAAAAGTCACCACCGGATTGAAAACGTAAGCCAGCAGAAACGCCACCAGAAACGGCGCGGCCACGGATAGAATTCGCTCCCCCCAGGCCCAAAACACGGCGAGAACAAGAATCACGGGAATCAGAACCTTGAACCAACGATGGATTCGCTCGGTTGTCCAGGGGATTTCACTCATGGTGCACCTCTCAGCAGCATTGTAAGCCCGGGCCAGACAGCGACCCGGGATGACAAAGGCGAAGAGTCCTTCTTCGCCCGGTTTCCGGAACCTTCCCGCCCGCCGGCGTTGAAGAGGCAGCGGCGGCGGTTCATTTGGCTTTGGAAGGAAGAGGCCGATTTTGCTTACGCCGGGTCACAAAGTCAATGATGCGCCACCCGCCGTCTTCGTAGATCAGCTGGTACTCCCGCCAGAAGGTGATTTCATCGCGAGGCGTTTGGTGCGATTCCACGCACAACAGAATGGCGCGGCTGCCGCGCATTTCGGACGAAGAAACCTCGATCAAGCGCTTTCGAATGATGCCGGCGATGTCCCGGTTCTGCCATTTTTGCTTGCGATTCTTGATATAATCCTCGAAGGAAAGCTGATTGCGTCCCCCCTTTTCACTGTCTCGGGAAAGACAGAAATATTCGGTTTCGAATACGCCGTTGTTCCAACAGTCGAGGAACAGGCGAACGACGGCATCCGGCTGAAGATTCTTGACAACGTGCTTCTTGGACTGGTCCGATTCCTCCGCGTCCCGATCACTCTCCCCCGGAACGAATTTCAGTCGCTCGGTTTGTTTCTCCAACCGCTGAAGGCGGCTGACGCGCTTCGAGAGGCTTTCCACCAAAAGGTCATAAACCTCCCGCTCCCGCCCGGTCAAATGCTCGACCGAGTACAAGAGCATCTTGCCCAATAGCGCGACTTGTTCTTCTTCCGGTAACATGGCGCTCCAAAATCCGGACAGCGGCGCTCTCCCCTGGACTCAAGGACGGGAGCCTGCCGCCCGACCGGCTAGTTTCGGCCCGTCCATTGGTTTCCGCCGCCGTCCATGAGCGGAATCCGGGTAATTACATCATCCTTCGTGTTCTTGATCCGGTCCTGGCCCGGACTGGTCATCACCAGGTCCGTTCCGTCGATTTCCGTACGATAATACTGTTGATAGAAATCCTTCAGGGCTCCTTGATCGATCATCCGTTTATCCACCAAGTCCTCCAGGGACTTGGGAAACTCGTTGTAAGCCGTGTAGTACATGACAAACGCAGTTTTGATATTGGCGAACTCCGCCTCGGTGCCGATCTTCTTCGCCCGGTTCAGATGTTGGAGCCGATTGATGCCCATGGCATCGTCGATCTTCTTACCGACTTTCGAGTCCGGATCTTCAATCCCGACTTCATCTTTGATTTCTTCTTGCTTGAAGAACGCAATGACAAAAACAAGAAAGATCAAAAAGACCAAAAACCACAACTTTTTCATGATTCGCCCCGCGACTCCATCGCTTGCCCGGGATTTTCGCCAAAGGACCGCTAAGTCCTGAAAAACAAACGGAATATTAAGCTACTGCTACCCCTTGTTATCGTACTCACAGTTCCACACACGGTCAAGACTTTTTTTGGCCGCCGCCCCGGCGGTCGCCCCCACCCGGCCAAGTTTTCCTTGACTTGGACCCCCGGCTTTCTTATATTGAGTCTATCTATTTGGATTGAAGGAAGTTAGCCCGGCCACGCCCGCCGGGTTCGATTTCTTTAATTGAAGTGTTCCAGCAAACGTTGGAAAACTATCCGATGAGGGGTAGCTCATGAATTTTGAACTCATCGAGCGGTTGATTCAGCTCCTGGAGGATTCGTCCCTGGATGAGCTGGAGGTTGAAGAAGAAGGATTTCGGGTTCGCCTTGGCAAACATGGGGTGGCCGCGATGCCGGCTGTCATGGCTTCGCCGGCGGCGGCGGCGGCCCCGGCGGCGGCCGAAACGCCATCCGGACTGCCGGAGGGAACCGTGACGATTGACGCGCCAATGGTGGGAACGTTCTACCGGGCGCCGGCGCCGGACGCCCCGCCGTTCGTGGACGTAGGCAAGAGCGTGTCCGATGACACGACGGTCTGCATTCTCGAAGCGATGAAGGTGATGAACGAAATCAAGGCGAAGATGCGCGGAACCATTGTTGAGATCCTGGTCGAAAACGCCCAACCGGTGGAATTCGGCCAACCCTTGTTTGTGGTGAAACCTTCTGGTGTTTAGGAAAATACTGATAGCGAACCGGGGGGAGATCGCCCTGCGGATTATCCGAGCCTGTCGCGAGATGGGCATTTCCACGGTAGCGGTCTATTCGGAGGCGGACCGCGACAGCCTGCACGTACGATTCGCCGATGAGCACATTTGCATCGGACCGCCGATACCGGCGGAAAGCTATCTGAATATCGCCGCGATTATCAGCGCCGCCGAGGTGACCGACGCCGAGGCAATTCATCCCGGCTATGGCTTTCTCGCCGAAAACGCCCATTTTGCGGAGATTTGCGGCTCCTGCAATATCCGCTTTATCGGTCCCGATCCGGAATCGATTCGGCAAATGGGCGACAAGGCCACCGCCCGGGAAACCGCTCGCAAGGCCAAGGTTCCCATCGTGCCGGGCAGCAGCGGAATCGTGAAGTCGTCTGAAGAAGCGATAAAACTGGCTCATCAGTTCGGCTTCCCGGTGATTCTCAAGGCCTCGGGCGGCGGCGGCGGGCGCGGTATGCGCATTGCCCATACCGATATTGCGCTGGTCCAAGCTTACTCGACGGCCCAGCGGGAGGCGGAAGCCGCTTTCGGCAATCCGCATCTCTACCTGGAGAAATTCATTGACCGGCCCCGGCACGTGGAATTTCAGATTCTGGCCGACCAGGACGGCAATACCATTCACCTCGGCGAGCGCGATTGTTCCTTGCAGCGGCGCTACCAGAAGCTCGTGGAGGAAAGTCCCTGCCCGGTGCTGACGCCCAAGCAGCGCCAGGAGATGGGACGCGCCGCCGTGCGCGTGTCGAAGGAAGCGGGATACAGCAGTGCGGGCACCGTCGAATTCCTCCTCGGCGAACGCGGCGAGTTCTTCTTTATGGAGATGAATACCCGGATCCAGGTCGAGCACTGCGTCACGGAAGAAGTCACCGGAATCGACCTGATTAAGGAGCAAATTCGCATTGCGGCCGGCGAGCGGCTGACTTTGCAGCAAAAAGACGTTCAACTGAACGGCCACGCCATCGAGTGCCGGATCAACGCCGAGGATCCAGCCGAGAACTTTCGGCCCAGCCCCGGCAAGATCGAGGCGCTGAATCTTCCCGGGGGACCCGGCGTGCGCATCGACACGCACATCTATACCGAATATCAGGTTCCGCCGTATTATGATTCGATGCTGGCCAAAATCATCACGCACGGGCCGGACCGCCAAGTGGCGATTCGGCGCATGCAGCGCGCGCTGGAGGAATTTGTCGCCGAGGGCATCACCACCAACGCGCCGTTTCTCTGGAAATTGATCACAAACGAGAGCTTTATTACCGGTAAGGTCCACACCAGCTTCGTCGAGGAATATCTGGAAAAGCAAGTGCTGGAGTGATATCTTAAGGGTGCGGACTTCCTGCGGCGACGAAGCAGGAAACTCCGGGTGAGGACATTTCCTTCAAGGGAGGACGACTATGGCCACGGACGTTGCTTATTACACGAATGAATTGGGACGCATCTACGTCGGCCGTTCCATCATTCGGCAGGCGGTCGAGCCGGAACTGAATCTTGAAAAGAAGTTCGAGCCGGCCTCCAGCCCCAGGGGCTCGGTCGAGATCGCCAGCGAGGGGGAAGGCGACCGGGTGAGCCTGACCGTTCATCTGGCAGTCGCTTACGGCGTCAACATTCAGAACGAAGCGCCGAAAGTCCAGGAGCGGATCAAACGAGCCGTCGAGGCGATCACCGGCTTGAAAGTCGAAGAAGTTACGGTGAACATCGAGCGGATCTTCCAGCCCGGCGAAAAAAAACAACCGCTTGAAGTCAAAACAGTGAAAGAAGGTGATGCCTGATGAAAGCACTGGCCCTTTTAGGACGGTTCCTTTGCTGGCTTGTGGTATTGACCTTGGGAGTTTTGTTTCTCTGTGTCGCGCTGATGAAAGATCCACTGCGCCATTTGGCCATGAAATATGTGTTCGATTTCACGGAATTGCACCTCTTGATCCGGGTTTTGCCTGGTTTGTTTCTGATCGCGCTTTCGTTTTGGGTCGCGCTGCCCCTGACCGCGGTCGGGTCGCGCTCCAGCGTTATCGCTTTCTCGACGGCCAATGGGCCCGTCGAAGTTTCAATCCGCGCGGTGAATGATCTGGTGACGCAGTTGTGCAAATCGGTGGCGGGCGTCAAAGAAGTTCAGTCGGTTCGAGTCTTTCAGAGAAAAACCGGCATTGACGTATCGGTGGAGATCAGTTTGGCCGAGGGATTCACGGTTCCCAACATCTCCACAACGTGCCAGGAGAAGGTCAAGCAGGGACTGGGCAGTACGCTCGGGATCGAAAAGGTGCGAAACGTCGGCGTCAGTATCGGCCGGCTGGAGCAGGGCGCTTCGAGCGGACCGGCCGGCAAGGACGGCGGCGAGTCTTTCTCACCGTTCGAGAGCACGCCTCCCGATTTCGATAAAGACCTGACGCTTTGACGCTTGGGATCGCCTCGCTGCGCCATCGCGGCCAAAGCGCCCGCCTTGAACTGAATACGGCTCGGTGAATCCGGTTCACCGAGTTACTTTTAACCGGGGAGTCCTCGTATGAGCATATCCAAACAGGAAGTCGAGCATATCGCCCTCCTTTCCCGGCTCGCGCTGACGCCGGAGGAAATCGAAAAGTACACCGAGCAGCTCCAGGACATCGTCGCTTACGCCGAGAAGATCCAGCAACTGCCACTCGACGAGGTCGAACCGATGTCCCACGCGATTCGCATGACGAACGTCATGCGCGAGGAGGATGCCGTCGGCAAGATGCTCACCAATGAACAGGCGTTGGCCAACGCGCCCGATCGAGCCGACCCGTATTTTCGCGTCCCGAAGGTCACGGATCCGGCCTAGCGTTCAGTAACGGGAAACCGGAAAAGAAAAGGCCGTGTAACAAAGGCGCCATTCTGGCCGCTCAGTCCTTTTGGAGGTCGATCTTGGAACTGGAAAAACTCACCGCGCATGAATGCCGAGAAAAACTCGAAAAGAAAGAAATCTCTTCGAAAGAACTCACCCAGTCCGTGCTGGAGCGGATCGACGCCGTCGAGGACCGGGTGGAAGCCTACATCAACCTGATGCCCCAGGAGGCCATCAAGGCCGCGAAGGCAATCGATGAACGCCGCGCGGCGGGCGAACCGCTGGGGCCGCTGGCCGGTATTCCCATCGCACTCAAAGACGTCCTGTGCCTGGAGGGCATTCCTGCAACGTGCGCCAGCCGCATGTTGGAGCACTTCGTGCCGCCCTATACCGCCACGGCGGTGGAGAAAGTGCTCGGCGCGGGGGCGATCCCCGTCGGCAAGACCAATATGGACGAGTTTGCCATGGGCAGTTCGACCGAGACCTCCGCGTTTCATCCCACTTACAATCCATGGAACCTGGATTATGTCCCGGGAGGCTCCTCGGGCGGTAGTGCAGCGGCGATCGCCGCGGATGAAACCGTTCTTGCCCTCGGGACGGACACCGGCGGCAGCATTCGCCAGCCGGCCGGCTTCTGCGGCGTGGTGGGATTGAAGCCGACCTACGGCCGGGTGTCGCGCTATGGGCTGATCGCCTACGGTTCCTCGCTCGATCAGATCGGCCCGCTGGTCAAAGACGTTGAGGACGCCGCCCTGCTTTTGAACGTCATCGCCGGGCGTGACGAGCGCGATTGCACTTCCGCCGATTTGCCCGTGCCGGATTACACCCAAGCACTGACCGGCGACATCCGAGGGCTGAAGGTAGGCCTGCCGAAGGAGTGTTTCGGCGAAGGGCTTCTCCCGGACGTGAAGACCGCACTCGACGAGGCGGCGAAAAAGTTGGAGGCGTTGGGAGCGGAGATCGTCGAAGTTTCCCTGCCCCACACGGAATACGGCATTGCGGCGTATTACCTCGTGGCAACGGCCGAGGCGAGCAGCAACCTGGCCCGCTTCGACGGCGTGGTGTACGGTTACCGGACGCCGGACAAGGTCGAGGGGCTGGTCGATATGTACATGAAGTCGCGGGCGCAGGGCTTCGGCCCGGAGGTCAAGCGGCGCATTATGCTCGGCACGTTCGTGCTCTCGTCCGGTTTCTACGACGCCTATTACCTCAAGGCCTGCCGGGTGCGGACCTTGTTGCGCCGGGATTTCGAAGCGGCGTTCGAAAAAGTCGATACGGTGCTCATGCCGACCTCGCCGACGCCGGCGTTCAAGGTTGGCGAGATTTCCGATGACCCGCTGCAGATGTATCTCATGGACGTCTTTACGGTGACCCTGAACATGGCGGGCCTGCCGGGCATTGCGCTGCCCTGTGGATTCAGCCGCGAGGGGCTGCCGGTCGGCATGCAGTTCATCGGCAAGGTGTTTGATGAAGAGACGATTCTGCGCGCCGCCCATGCGTTTGAACAAAACACGGAGTTTCACAAAAAGAAACCGAACTTGTAGAATTTAACAAGAAGGCGAATCGCCACGGCCGAGGTGGTTCAATGGCACAACCGTATTGCAGTCTCGTCTATCATGTGGTCTTATGCACGAACCAGCGCCGCTCTTTGCTGCACGGCGAGGTGGCACTGCAAATTCATGAATACCTGGGCGGCGCAGTCCGGGACGCGGGCGGTTCAGCGATCGTTATTAACGGGACGGAGAATCACGTTCACCTTCTCGTTCAGATTCGACCGGACAAAGCGGTCTCGGACTTCGTCCGCAACCTTAAAACAAATTCTTCGGCCTGGATTCATCGGACGTTCACGAATCTCGCCAAATTCGCCTGGCAAGCGGGCTATGGAGCGTTCACGGTCAGCCCCTCCCACGTCGAAAAAGTGAAGCGGTATATCCTGAATCAGGAAGAACAACACAATAAGATGTCGTTTCAAGAGGAGTATATTCAGTTGCTGCGTGTCCACGGGATCGAATTTGACGAGAAACATTTATGGGATTAGGCGAAGGGAGGCCGGGGACGGCGTTACGCTTTTCGCATAAACCGCGCAAGCCTCGCGGAATAATCGCTCTCCCCCTTTATGAGGGGGAGCTGGAGGGGTTGCTTCTAAAAGCTTAAGCAATACCGCTGGAGGAAAATTTACCCCACCCCGCCTCCCCTCTTAAAGGGGAGGAGAGGGAAACGCAGAATACTTTCAAGCAATAGAAACGGGAGAACCAATCGTGAACTATCAACCGGTCATTGGGATGGAAATTCACGTGGAGCTACTGACGGCGTCCAAGGTGTTCAACGCCAGCGCGAACGCGTTCGGCGGCGAGCCCAACACACACGTGGACCCGGTCGACCTGGGCCTGCCGGGCACGTTGCCCGTGCTCAACCGCCGCGCTTTCGAACTGGCCCTTCGCGCGACCTTGGCGCTCGATTGCAGGATTTCCAAAGTCACCACGTTCGACCGGAAGAACTACTACTATCCCGACCTGCCGAAGAATTATCAGATTTCCCAGCAATACCAGCCCCTCGGCCGCGACGGCAACTTGACCATCCTCCTGCCTGACGGCTCAGAGAAGAACGTCGGCATCGACAACATTCACCTCGAGGAGGACGCCGGCAAGAACGTTCACCCCGAGAGCGGCCGGGACGCGGGCATGACCTATGTCGACCTCAACCGGGCGGGCGTGCCGCTGATGGAGATCGTCAGCAAGCCCGATTTGCGCAGCGCCGAAGAGATGGAAGCCTACATGAACACCATGCGCAGCCTGCTGCGTTACATCGAAGTGTCGGATTGCAAGATCCAGGAAGGCTCGATGCGCTTCGAGGTCAACTGCTCGCTGCTCAATGACGACGGCTCGCTCGGCACCAAGGTCGAGATCAAGAACGTCGGCAGCGTGAAGGCCGCCCTGCGGGCGTTGAAGTATGAACTGGAGCGCCAGGCGGATTGTCGCGACGCCCGCCAGGCGGTCGTGCAGGAGACCCGCCTCTGGGACGACGAGCGGGGCGAAACCCGCTCGATGCGCTCCAAGGAAGGGGCGAAAGACTACCGGTACTTCCCCGAGCCGGACCTCGTGCCGGTGGAAATCTCGGAGGAGTGGATCGAACAGATCCGCCGGGAAATTCCCGAACTCCGCGAAGCCAAGCACAAGCGGTTCGTCGAGCAGTACCAGATTCCTGACTATGACGCGGGCGTCCTGGTCGAGGAAAAATCCGTGGCGGATTACTTCGAGCGGTGCTGTGCCCTTGGCGCGACGCCGAAAACCGCCTCGAACTGGATCATGACCGAGATTCTGCGGGAGATTAAAGAAGCGGAGATCGAGATCGACGACCTGCCGGTCCGCCCGGACCACCTGGCGGAGCTGATCACCATGATCGACGACGGCACCATCAGCGGCAAGATCGCCAAACAGGTTTATAAAGACATGCGCGAAAGCGGCAAGATGCCGAAGGCAATCGTGGAAGAGAAGGGCCTCGTGCAAGTCTCTGATGATTCGGCCATCCTCGCATTTATCGACCAGGTCATCGCCGAAAATCCCGGCCCGGTCGAGGACTTCAAAGCCGGCAAGGAAAAAGCCGTGGGATTCCTCATGGGCCAGGTGATGAGACTGTCCAAGGGAAAGGTCAATCCGCAACTCGCCCGAGATCTGCTTATTAAGAGGATAAAATAGACAGGATTTACAAGATTAACAAGATTGATAAAATAACATTCTGTAAATCATGTTCATTCTGTCAATTAGGTGTTATTATAATTTCACTGGTGAGCTCCTCGAACAGGAGGCAACTCAATGAATTCGAGTTTGAAGCTGGATCGGGAGGAACTTGCGGCGTTCTGCCGCAAGTGGCGGATCCGGGAATTGTCCCTCTTCGGCTCAGCGCTCCGGGAGGATTTCGGTCCTGAAAGCGATCTGGATTTCCTGGTCAGTTTCGAACCGGAGGCCGCTTGGGATTTATTCAACCTTGTTGACATGAAAGAAGAATTAAAGACCCGTTTTGGCCGTCCCGTGGATCTGGTCGAGAAGGAGGCACTCCGAAACCCCTGGCGGAAATACGAAATCCTGAAAACCCGCGAGGTGCTTTATGCAGCCTGATCCGAAAGACATGGCGCGCCTGTGGGATATGCTGGATGCCGCGCGGGCAATTGTCGAGTTTACAGAGGGTTTGCAATTCGAGAGTTTTCTTGAAGATCGTAAGACCCGTAATGCAGTAGAGCGCAACCTGGAGATTATCGGAGAGGCCGCCCGGCATGTTTCTGAGGCCACGCGGGCTCGTCATCCGAAAATCCCTTGGGTATCGATTATCGGGTTGCGGAATATCGTCGCTCACGAATATGGAGAAATACGTCACGAAAAACTATGGGGTATTTGTGAGAAAAGATTGCCTGAGCTGATTCAAGAACTTAAGAAAGCGGGCGTCGATAATCCTCCGCCGCTGGAGGAAACGTGACTTAGGGTCTTGGGTCTAGGATTTAGGAAAAGCGGCAACTGGGCTTTAATTAGTTTGGTTGATGATCGTGCGGGGGGGGTATTATATAAAACCTGCTAAACTTTCTTTCTCTTATAGCGTCAAAGCGTTCGGGGCACGATCCTAAAGAGATCTAGACATGAGCCGGAAGGAACAACGTGGATTCTCGATCATTGAGCTGGCGATTGTGCTCATTGTTCTTGCCATCGTTACCGCTCTGACCCTTCCCCACTTTCTTCCACCTCCTTCCCGTCCTCCTTTCATCAAGGTCAGGTCCGAATTCCGCAGCCTTGCCGTCGCCCTGGAGAGTTATTATATCGACAACACCTCTTATCCCCCCGCGATCAATGAAAACGGCAGGATGGTGCCCTTCACGAAGGGCGCGTATTCGTCATCCACGGGATTTGTTCCCTGGCTGCTTACAACTCCTATTATATACATGAAAACGATTCCCTTTGATCCTTACGGACCCAACGTGCCTCGGAACTGGTCGAGGACCTACCGCTACGCGACCAATGGAAAAGGCTGCTGGATCCTGGCAAGTGTTGGACCGGACGAGGATGAGGATATGGATCCCGCTTATTATGTTCGAGACGCCAGCGGAGACATTACGCAGTTTCTAACGCAGTTCAGCGGATCGTACGTCGAATTCGACCCCACCAACGGCTCAATCAGCAACGGCGACGTCTACCGCACCGGGCCGTGAAAAGAACAAAATCGACAGGATTTACAAGACAAAAAGGGGACAGAGCCCTTTTTGTGCGCCATTCTGCTGTATCCTGTTTTTCGCCTGCTTGAGCAGGCTCTTCCTAGCACCCGGCTTGAGCCGGGGTGGGAAAGAAAGGATTTGGGGTGATTCATCTTGAAGCGCCCTTGAGGGTGGCTTCTCGAAGGAGAAATGCCAAGGTGGCGGGCGCCAGCCATGTTTTCAGCGAGATTGATCTCCATGGAACCTAGATTTGTCTGATAGAGAAGCCACGCTGAAGCGCGCTCCTCATCGAGGAAACCACAAGGGGCATTCCTCGACACCCCGGCTGAAGCCGGGTGCTACGAGGGCGTCGGCTAAAAGCCGACTATAGAAAAGCGCCTCTTCCGGGTTTATCGTGGATACATATCCAAGCTCCCGCAATGGAAGCAGATGGCGTTGATGAATCGATCCATGTTATGATAGCCATAGGTTTTTATCTTGATGGTTTGAATCTTGTTAATCCTGTCTAATAAGGTGATCATCGATGCCCCTGGACGATCTTCCCCCGCGAATTGAGGAGCAGCTGCTCGATATCTGGCATTACGATTATGCCGTGGCGGTCCAGGAGTCTTCCCCGAGCGGCAAACCGGGATTCTACCTGGCGGAAGGTTTCGAAGCGGCGGTTCACGCGAAGGTCGCCTGCGGCGGCGGGGCGATTTACCGCTTGCGCTGGAATCCCAAGTGGGATCGCATTTCGTGGAACAAGATCCCGCCCTCGCAATACAAACAGATCGAAGAGAGCATCCGCCGGAAGCTGCGGACAATGGAGGAAGAGTAGAAGGGGAGGAGGGAAATGCAGATGAATCATCGAACCCGGCAGCGCGGCATAACAGCGATAAAACTCATCATTATTGTACTCCTGGTTTTGATTCTTGCTGTCATAGCGATTCCGAATTTCTTAGAGGCTCCCAGGCCTCCTTACGTTGCCAAAGCGAAGGCGGAAATGCAAACCCTCGCCGTCGCTTTGGAGAACTACTTTGAAGAGAAAAAGGCCTACCCCCCGCCCGATCCGGGAAACCGGGTGCCCGCAGTTCTCTCACGTTTGTCTTATATCTATAGTCTTCCTACTGATGACTTCAGTAACCAGAAGCCACGCACGACCTACCGCTACTACATTTCCTCGGTGACTCCCGCCTGGATCATGGTGTCCAACGGTCCCGACCGAGATGTGGATATCAACGGCTATCCCGATGGAGCTGAAACCGTTCTCCCTGTTCTGCAACCCAGACAGTATGATCCAACGAATGGAACGGTCTCGGACGGCGACGTTTTCCGCACCGGGCCTTAGGCTTCAAAACATGGAATTCGGAAAGGTTGATTCTATTTCGTACTTCGCTCTTCAGACTTCGTCCTTCAAGCCTTACGCCTCAATCTTCTCCAGCAGATAATCCCGCACCTTGTCGATCCCGATGCGGTCCTGCTGGAGCGTGTCGCGGTCGCGCACCGTAACCGCCTGGTCCTCCAGCGAATCGAAGTCGAACGTAATGCAGAAGGGCGTGCCAATTTCGTCCATGCGGCGGTAGCGCTTGCCGATGCTGCCCGTGATGTCGAAGAACGTGCGTAGCGACGCCTTGCGCAGCTGCTCCTCAATCTTCCGCGCGGGCTCGATGAGCACGTCTTTCTTTAGTAGCGGAAACACCGCCACGGTCACCGGCGCCACGCGAGGATGAAACCGCAGCACGTACCGCGTTTCCCGCTTGTGCCCTTCCCCGGACTCCTTCTCCTCCTTGAAGGCGTCGCAGAGCACGGCCAGCACCGTGCGGTCCAGCCCCGCCGAAGTCTCCACCACCTTGGGAAGGTACTTCTGCTTTCGCTGCTCGTCGAAGTAGGTCAGGTCTTTGCCCGAATGCTTGGCGTGCTGCGTCAGGTCGAAATCGGTCCGGTTGTGAATCCCTTCGATTTCCTGCCAGCCGAAGGGAAACTCAAACTGGATGTCGAACGCCTTTTTGGCATAGTGCGCCAGTTCGTTTGGACCGTGCTCGCTCAAGCGAAGCTTTTCGGCGGAAATGCCGAGCAGCTGGTAGAACTTCTGCCGCTGTTCGAGCCAATAGTCGAACCACTTCTCGTCCTCGTCGGGCGGCACGAAGTACTGCATTTCCATTTGGTCGAACTCGCGCGAGCGGAAAGTAAACCGCTTTGTAGTAACCTCGTTGCGAAACGCTTTGCCGGCCTGGGCGATGCCGAAGGGGAGTTTCATCCGGGAGGCCTGCTGGATGTTCTTATAGTTGACATAGATCGCCTGGGCGGTCTCGGGCCGAAGATAGGCGATGCTGGCGTCGTCCTCGACCGGGCCGACGTGAGTTTTGAACATCAGGTTGAACTGGCGCGGCTCGGTCAGCTCGCCCCCGCACTCGGGACAGACTTTTGCGCCCTCGACCATGTCAGCCCGAAAACGCTTCTTGCACTCCTTGCAGTCCACGAGCGGATCGTGGAACGATTCCACGTGACCGGAAGCGACCCAGATATCGGGATGCATCAGGATCGAGCCATCCATGCCAACGACGTCCTCGCGCCGGCGGACCATAAAATCCCACCACAGCTCCTTGACCCGATTCTTCAGTTCCACACCGAGCGGGCCATAGTCCCAGCAGGCGGCGAATCCGCCGTAAATCTCGCTGCTTTGAAAGATAAATCCCCGCCGCTTGCACATGCTGACCAAGGCATCCAGCCCGAGTTGTTTCGTCGTCATGGAATCGTTCAACCTTCCTTGTAACTTAAAGTTAGATAACCCAGAGAGTAAATGAATAGAAAACCTCCGGGCGTCCCGGAGGAACACTTTCCCAAAAATTTGACTGGAATCTTAGGAACCGGGACCGGGCTTGTCAAGTTCGAACGCAGGAATGAACGGAATATGGATTGCGGAACCTTGGTTCCGCTCCTTTAAAAACGCCGGATACTATCGGGCTTTGATCCCCCCACGCGCCACCAACGCAGGAGCAGGTTTGTAGTGTGCTCGTAAGAGCATAAAATGATCAGTGTCTCACGATGCCACTACAAACAGGGGGTGATTCTCTATCGCTTTTCTTCCCAATATCGCTGAAGCGCACGCGCCAAGGCCAGCAGGACGATCAAATAACTCGCACCGGCAAGAAAGGAGAGAAACCGCCGGCCGTGGCGAAGGGGGCGAAGCCCCGCCTGAACCGGGCCATCGATCTCTTCGGCAGGAACCTCCAGCGCCATGCCCAGCTCATATCGCCGGTCCCACAGCCACGCGCCGTAAACGCGGGGATGCTCTGCACTCTCACTCGCGCTGGCGGCGACGAATCGAGGACTGCGCTCGTAGGCGATCAGGCTGAAGCCGCTCAGCCCACGGATCGCATTGCCCACGGCGCGCGAGCCGGTAAACCGCAATGGAGGAATCCAGACCGTGACAATGCGCTCCAAGCGACCCGAGCGCGCGGAGCGCTCCTGCGACAGCATCTTGTGCACCTGACCCTGACGGTCAAAATAGATCAGCCAGAGCGCGCCGTCTCTTTGGCCCAACACCGGTTCGAGCAAGCCTTCGGTCACCGCCGCGATCACGGCCCGAGCCGTCGTGGCCGATGAAGGCGTCGCGGCCAGGGTGGCTTCGCGGGCATCGTCCAGGAGGCTTTGAATCCGCTCCATCGGCCCGCGTTTCAAGTCGATTCGCTTCTGGCGCTCGTAGGCATCGATTCGCTGGTCGAATCGGATGGCGGGCTTCCAAAGCAGCGGAAGCGTGAGAACCGCGAGAAAAAGGAAGAAGATCAGGAACCTCAGGCCGGTGGGCATTGCGAAGATTCCTTTGCAGCGTTTCCGCCGGGACTTGGTCCAGGCGGACTTGGTTCAGGCGGCCGATGCCGAGCGCACTTGCTGAAAAAACCGCTTTAATCGCTCCGGGTCCTTGACGCCCGGCTCAGCCTCGATTCCGCTGGAGACGTCGACCGCATAGGGTTGCACCGCCTGAATCGCCTCGGCGACGTTGTCCGGGGTCAAGCCGCCGGAGAGAATAACCTTTCCATATTTCTTGGCGCGCACGGCCAAGTCCCAGTCGAACGTCTCGCCGGTACCGCCGGGCACACCCTTGCGATAGGCATCGAGTAAGTAAGCGCCGACCGGATAGTGGGGCAACGCCTCCAGGCTCTCCGGCCCCCGAATCCGGAACGCCTTGATCACCTTGCCCGGATATTGAGCCATCGACTCGGCGGGCTCACTCCCATGCAGCTGCACGGCGTCCAAAGCGGCCCGCTCGAATACCTGGGAAACGCGCTCGGGCGGTTCGTCAACGAAAACGCCGACGCGGGTGAGGAAAGGAGGCAACCGGCGGGAGATTTCACCGGCTCGCTCGGGAGAAATCGCTCTCGGGCTTTTCGGATAGAACACGAAGCCAAGCGCGTCCGCGCCTCCTTCCACCGCCACCCAAGCGTCCTCTTCGCGTGTGATCCCGCAGATTTTGACGCGAATCACTCGGCTGCGTCCTTCCATACTTCAGCGAATAAGTCCCGAATCGCCGCCCCGACGTCCGGTTGGCGCACCAGCGTTTCTCCGATCAACACCGCCTGACATCCGGCCTTCTTCAGCTGGACCAAATCCTCCGGCTTTGAAATACCGCTCTCGGCCACGACCGGAATCTCGTCGTGAATGTGCTTCATTAACCTGGACGTCGTATTAAAATCCACTTCAAAGGTTTCCAGGTCGCGATTGTTGATCCCGATCAGGTCCGCTCCGGCAATCAGGGCAATGTCCAGCTCGCGCTCGTTGTGAACTTCCACCAGGTAGGACATCCCCAAACGCCGCGTCAGCCGCGTCAGGCTGAACACCCGGCGCCAATCGAGCAGGCCGCAGATCAGCAGGACCGCGTCGGCGCCGGCCAGCCTCGATTCCACGACCTGATATTCGTCCACGATGAAGTCTTTGCGCAGAATCGGCAGGGAAGTCGCCTCGCGAATCTGTTCCAGGGTGGTTAGACTGCCCTGAAAGTAGTTCTTTTCGGTAAGCACGGAGATCGCCGTTGCGCCGGCCGCCTCGTACGCCTTGGCAAGCGCGATCGGATCGAAATCCTCCCGAATCACTCCCGCGCTGGGCGAAGCCTTTTTTACCTCGGCGATCAGCGCCAGGCGATCGCTGGCCATCAGGGCTTGGCGAAAATCCAGCCCCTGCTGCATTTCCATCGCCGCTTCGATGTAATCGCCCAGATCGTATTCGTCTTGCAGATCTTCGATCTCCGGCTGTTTGTCCCGAACGATCTTCTCCAGAACACTGAGCCGTTTTTTCTTCTTCTTGGGAATGGCCTTGGCACGTTTCATTGATAGAATCCTCGATCCCATTCTCGTTCGGCCGGCGCTGCCCGGCCGCTCTCAGCCGCCGTGGCTGAAGCGCTTCAACGCTTCGAGCTTTTCCATCGCGGCGCCGCTGTCAATCGACTCGCGCGCCAGAGGCACGGCGGCTTTCAATGAAGCGGCTTTGCCTCCAACGTAAATAGCCGCCGCGGCGTTGAGCACAACGATGTCGCGGCCCGCCTGCGATCCCTTTTTCCATCCCTGCAGGATTTCCAGCGCCATCCGGGCGCTGTCTTTCGGGTCTCCCGCCCGCAGGTCCTCCGGTCGTGCCTCTTGAATGTCCAGATCGAGCGGCCGCGCCTGCCAGGATTCAATGCGGTCCTGTTTCAACTCCGCCACCTCGGTATAGCCGGTGGTGGTCAGTTCGTCCAATCCGTCGCTGCCGTGAACGACCAGCACGTGTTGGGAGCCCAACTGCCGCAGCGTTTCAGCGACAACCGGGACCAACTGGGGCGAAAACACCCCGAGAACCTGACGCCGAGCCCCGGCCGGATTGGTCAACGGACCGAGAATGTTGAAAATCGAGCGCACGCCGATCTGACGCCGGGGCCCGATGGCGTATTTCATCGCCGGATGGAGCGTCGGGGCAAACAGGAATCCAATGCCCACCGCATCCAGGCAACGACCGACAACTTCCGGCGACGCCTCGATATTCACGCCGAGTTCCTTGAGCAAATCGGCGCTGCCGCATTGGCTGGAGATCGAGCGGTTGCCGTGCTTTGCCACAATCACTCCGGCTCCAGCCGCTACGAAGGCGGCCAGCGTGGAGACGTTGAGCGTATGCTTGCCGTCGCCACCCGTGCCGCAGGTATCAGTCATCGTCTCGGGCGAATGTTTCGTCGGAATGCGCACCACCGCTTCCCGCATGGCCAGGGCGGAACCGGCGATCTCCTCGGGCTTTTCCCCCTTCATCTGAAGGGCAACCAGATAGGCCCCGATCTGCGCGTCACTGCAAAGCCCCTGCATAATCTGGCCCATGACCTTATGCGCTTCGTCGAAGGTCAAGTCCTCACGGCCCATGACCTTCCGGATTGCATCGGAAATGTTCATGAGGATTCCCCTACCGCCCCCCTGTTTCGCATTGGCCTCTTTATACCGAAAAACCTCCGCCGGAGCAAGTCGGCTCGAGAGCCGATCTTGTTTTTTCCCAGTGTTGGAGGTATCCTACAGAATAATTCTACAATCGGAAGGGCAATGCCAAAGCAACCTTCCGAACAATCCAACATATGGTCCAGCGAATCGCAATCTTTGAGCCGAACAGCCGGGAGCGTGCCACGCTTGAACGGGCACTGCTTCGGGGCGGATATGAACCGTTCAGCCCGGACTGGAGCGTCGAAGTGTTGAGCCGCCATCTGTCCATGGCGGTCCATTTCGAAATGTTGGCCCCCCTGGCCGATGTCAACCTGATCATCATAGAAAACCGCTTCCCGCGAACGGATGGGGTGACCTTGATTCGCCTCCTGAAAGAAAACAAGTATACGGTTCACATCCCGATCATGGTCGTCTCACACGACGGGTACTATGAATCGGTGTTGAACTGCGTTCAGGCCGGCGCTGCCGACTACGTTGTCAAACCGTTTGAGGAGGCCTCGCTGCTGCGGCGGGTTGCGATGGTGATGGGGCAGGACGGCTTGGCCGAGCTGGGGTACGGCGTTGAAAGCCTGGTGATGAATTTCCAGGATTACTTGATTCAGGAGCTGAAACGGTCGGAGCGTTCCAACCTCGCGATGTCGATTATTCTCGGCCGAGTGGACACGCCGGAGAGTCTCCAGCAAAACCAGAAAATCCTGAAAAACGCGAAGGGGGAACACATTGACACGCGATTGAAGTTCTTCGACGGCTTCCTCTCCGGCGCAAGACGGCACTTGCGGCAGTTTGATACGGTTCTGCGCTACGGCCCCGAAGGGATGATTGTTGTCCTTCCCATGACGTGCCGGGACGGCGCGTTTGTGGTGGAAGAGCGCTTGGCGGAGATTTTCCAGAGCGAGCGCGGCGTGGACGATCTAATTGACTTGCGCCGGCTCGAACTCCGCACCGGCGTGTCCAGCTTCCCGGACGAGGCGACCAGCAAACACGATCTTCTCACGCGGGCCGAAAAAGATCTGCTGGGAGACCGAGGCCAGCGGCGTGATCGGCAGAAATCCAGCGCGGAAATAGCCCGCCAGGTTTTCATGAAGAATTTGTTCTGCCCGGTATGCAGCGCCACGTTTAAAATGGAAAAGGTTCGGGACCGGGCCTTTCGCGTGATTCGCCGAGAGACGGATTTCCGGCCGGTGTATGAGAAGGGCAACCCGTTGTTATACGCGGTTCCGGTTTGCCCCAAGTGCCATTATGCAGCGTTCTTTTCCGATTTTGAGCGGCTGAGCGACACCGAGATTGTGAAGTTGAAACGCGCCCGGGCAAGTCGGGGACGCTTGGCGGCCCGGTGCGACTTTCGCTCAGGTCGAACTTTGGAAAATGCTATCGTCAGCTATCGTTTGGCTGCAACGTGCTATGAAAAAAGACAGACTCCACCGAGCACTTTTGCACGCTTGTACCACCGGGCTGCGTGGCTCCTGCGCGAGGCCGATGCCCGAGAGGAAGAACAAGAAATGCTTCACAAAGCCCTTGCGCACTACGAGCGGTCCTTCCTGCGGGAAGACCTTAAGGGCAAAAAAATCAGTGACTTGGAGGTTGCCTACCTCATCGGAGATCTCAGCTTACGCCTTGGCGAGCCAAAACGGGCGATTGACTATCTTGGGAATGTAATCCGAAGTCCCAAGAAGAAGGAGAAATCCCGCCTTGTCCAAATGGCCCGAGACCGGTGGTACGAAGCCAAAGAAGCCCTGAAATGAGTCGCGTCTCGGTTCGCTGATGAGGGTGTCCCGGCGTTTAGCGCAGCTCCTCCCGGCCCGTATTTTCTCCTTGCCTTTAGTGCCTCCGTTGTTCTATCCTTGCCTTTAGATTCATAGACGTGGACGCTTCTCGAAACCTCTTCACGCTGGCGACCGACGGATCGGTTCGTCAATCTGCCGAACAGGGTATCGACCGGTTAAGCAACAAGTGGATTTCGTGCGTCCCGTCATCGGCAACAGTAGGATATAACTCTCGAAAATATAAGCAGTTCGCAAAAAAACCCGGGGACGGTCGTTTGCACTCGGGAAGGCAGGATAGAATCGGGCTTTCCATGGCAGGAGGTTCCGCCAAGGGGTCGATTTTTGTTGTTCGAACGACCGCCATTCGACGATTTGATCCATGAGGAAAGCGGAGTCTCATATTTCGGATTCGGTCCAGCGCTTGGTTGCGGAACTGGCCAAGCTGCCCGGCATTGGACCTCGAAGCGCCGGAAGACTGGTTTATCATCTGCTGCGAGGAGAACCCAAACGACTCGGCAGCTTGGCCGAGGCGTTCCAGGAAGTGGCGGATCGCGTGGTGGAGTGTTCTCTTTGTGGCAACTTCACGGACAAAAGCCAGGATCCCTGTCGGATTTGCACTGACTCCAAGCGCGATGCCAAAATCCTCTGCGTCGTCGAGCAACCGTTCGATGCCATGGTGATCGAGCGAACGGGAGGATTTCGCGGGAAGTACCACATTCTGGGCGGCGCGCTGTCACCCATTAATGGTATCGGCCCGGATGAGCTGCGGATTACTTCGCTTCTGAAGCGGTTGGAAAATGAAGTGCGGGAAGTGATTCTCGCCACGAATCCGACGGTGGAAGGCGACGCGACAAGCCTTTACCTGCAGAAGAAGCTTTCGCCCCTTGGCGTCAAGGTGACCAAGATCGCCCGGGGATTGCCCATCGGAAGCGATCTGGAATACGCCGATGAAGCGACTTTGGCTCAGGCCCTGGAGGGCCGGGTGGAAATTTGACCGGCCGGAAATCGCCGGAGAAAACCGAAACGAAAGCGGCAACAATAACGCTCGCCCACCAAGGCAGCGATAAGGAGAACGGAGAAAATGACTCGAAAAATGGTAACCATTGACGGCAACGAGGCGGCGGCCTATGTCGCGCACAAGATCAATGAAGTCTGCGCAATTTACCCCATCACTCCCTCCTCGCCCATGGGCGAGTTGGCTGATGCCTGGTCCGCCGCCGGGCAAAAGAACATCTTTGGAACCATCCCCATGGTGGCCGAGCTGCAAAGCGAAGGCGGCGCTTCGGGGGCGGTCCACGGGGCGCTTCAAACGGGAGCACTGACGACGACCTTCACGGCGTCGCAGGGACTCCTGCTGATGATTCCCAACATGCACAAGATCGCCGGGGAACTGACCTCGACGGTCTTTCACGTTTCGGCCCGGACGGTGGCCACACACGCCCTGTCCATCTTTGGCGATCACAGCGATGTGATGGCTTGCCGGACGACCGGCTTCGGCCTGATGGCTTCGGGATCGCTCCAGGAGATCATGGACTTGGCTTTGATTACCCAGGCCGCCTCGCTGGAAGCGCGGGTTCCTTTCGTGCACTTCTTCGATGGATTTCGTTCCTCGCATGAAGTGATGAAAATCGAGCAACTGACCCGGGACGATATGATAGCGATGATCGACGAAGATCTGGTGATCGCCCACCGGGCGCGCGCGCTGTCGCCGGACCGGCCTTTCATTCGGGGCACGGCGCAGAATCCCGACGTGTTCTTCCAGGCTCGGGAAACGGTCAACCCCTACTACGCCGCCTGCCCGGAGATTATTCAAAAAGCCATGGACAAGTTCGCTGCCATCGTTGGACGGCAATATAAATTGTTTGACTACTTCGGCGCGCCGGACGCCGAGCGGGTGATCCTCCTCATGGGCTCTGGAGCCGAAGTGGCCCACGAAACGGCCGAGGCTTTGGCCGGCAAGGGCGAGAAAGTCGGTGTGATTAAGGTTCGGCTCTATCGTCCCTTCTCCATTAAGCATCTTATGCAAGCGCTGCCGAAAACGGTCAAAACCATTGCGGTGCTCGACCGAACCAAAGAGCCGGGAGCATTGGGCGAGCCGATGTATCTGGACGTGGTCGGCGCCGTCAATGAGGCGATGACCGAGGGTTCGGCGCCGTTCGCCGCCGCGCCGAAAATCGTCGGCGGCCGCTACGGCCTGTCGTCCAAGGAATTCACCCCGGCGATGGTCAAGGCAATTTTCGACAATCTCGCCCAGGACAAGCCGAAAAATCATTTCACCATTGGAATCACGGACGACGTGAGTCACACGAGTCTCGAATACGATCCGGAGTTCGGTATCGAAACCGAGGACGTAGTGCGTTGCGTGTTCTACGGTCTTGGCGCGGACGGCACCGTCGGCGCGAACAAAAACTCGATCAAGATCATCGGCGAAGGCACGGATAATTACGCGCAGGGGTATTTCGTCTATGATTCGAAGAAAGCCGGCTCGGTCACCGTGTCTCACTTGCGGTTCGGGCCGCGACCCATTCGACAAACCTGTCTGGTGTCTTCGGCCAACTTCATCGGCTGTCACCAGTTTGTGTTTCTCGAAAAGTATGACGTATTGCGAACGGCGGTTCCCGGCGCGACGTTCCTGCTCAACAGCCCTTACGGCAAGGACGAAGTCTGGGACAAGATGCCCAAAGTCATCCAGCAACAGATCATCGACAAAAAACTGAAGTTCTACGTGATCAAGGCTTATGAAGTGGCCCAACAGACCGGCATGGGCGGCCGCATTAACACGATTATGCAGACCTGCTTCTTCGCCATCTCCGGCGTACTGCCCAAGGACGAGGCGATTGCGAAGATTAAGGAAGCCATCAAGAAGACTTACGGCAAGAAGGGCGATGAGATCGTTCAGAAGAACTATGACGCCGTCGATCAGGCGGTGGCCAATATGCACTTGGTCGAAGTACCCGACCACGTGACCAGCACGATCACGCGGCCGCCGATTGTCTCCACCGAAGCGCCGGAGTACGTGCAGGAAGTGCTGGCGAAGATCATCGCCGGATACGGTGACGACCTGCCCGTCAGCGCATTCTCCTGCGATGGAACGTTTCCCTCGGGCACGACGCAATGGGAAAAGCGCAACGTCGCGATGGAGATCCCGGTCTGGGATCCCGAGGTTTGCATCCAGTGTCTCAAGTGTTCGATTGTTTGCCCGCACGCCGCCATCCGGGGCAAGATGTACGATGCAAAACAGCTCGACGGCGCGCCGGAAACCTTTAAGTCAGTCGACGCACGCGGCAAAGAGTTCGCCGGTATGAAGTTCACCCTGCAGATCGCCCCGGAGGACTGTACCGGCTGTGGCGCCTGTGTCTTCGCCTGCCCGGCCAAAAACAAGCAGGAGCCAAAACTGAAAGCGATCAATATGCAGCCGCAGATTCCGCTTCGCATGCCGGAGCGGGATAACTACGCGTTCTTTCTCGACGTTCCGGACGTTGACCGCACCAGCCTGAAGGTGGACACGGTCAAGGGTTCCCAGTTGCTTCAGCCGCTGTTTGAATACTCGGGTGCGTGCGCCGGATGCGGCGAGACGCCTTACGTGATGCTGCTTAGCCAGCTGTTCGGCGACCGCGCGGTCATCGCCAACGCCACCGGCTGCTCCTCGATCTACGGCGGTAACCTGCCGACGACGCCGTGGGCGGTCAACAAGGACGGGCGCGGCCCGGCCTGGTCCAATTCGCTGTTTGAGGACAACGCCGAATTCGGCTTCGGTTTCCGGCTGACGCTGGACAAGCAGAAGGAGTTTGCCGTTGAACTGCTGCAGGAACTCTCCGGCTCGATCGGCGACGAACTGGTCAAGGAAGTGCTCGAGGCGGATCAAAGCACCGAAGCCGGCATCCGAGCGCAGCGCGAGCGCGTGGCGCAAGTGAAGAAAAAACTCGAGGGCTCAAGCGAAGCCACGGCCAAACACCTGCTGAGCGTGGCCGACACGCTGGTCAAGAAGAGCGTTTGGATTGTCGGCGGCGACGGCTGGGCGTACGACATCGGCTACGGGGGCCTGGATCACGTACTCGCCTCGGGACGCAACGTCAACGTGCTCGTACTCGACACCGAAGTTTACTCCAACACCGGCGGGCAGATGTCGAAAGCAACACCGCGCGGCGCGGTGGCGAAGTTCGCCGCAGGCGGCAAGCCCGTGGCCAAGAAAGACCTGGGCATGATGGCCATGAGCTACGGCTCGGTTTACGTGGCCCGCGTGGCGATGGGCGCCAGCGACAATCAGTGCGTCAAGGCATTCGTCGAGGCCGAAGCGTTCAACGGCCCCTCCATCATCATCGCCTACAGCCACTGCATCGCCCACGGCATCAATATGCGCACCGGCATGGAGCAACAGAAGCTGGCCGTGCAATCAGGCTACTGGCCGCTCCTGCGCTTCAACCCGGATCGCATCAAGGAGGGGCAGAATCCGCTCCAGCTCGACTCGCGCGACCCGAAGGTCAGCTTCGAGGACTACGCTTACCGGGAAACGCGGTACAAAATGCTCACCAAGAGCAAACCCGAAGAGGCCAAACGCCTTCTGAAGGAAGCCACCCAGGACGCGCTGTCCCGCTGGCAACTGTACAAACAGATGGCCGAGATCGACTACAGCTCTGGCGAATAAGAAGGGAACCACGCGCGGTCTTCAAAACAACCCGTGTAGGTTTCAAAGAGAACAGAACAACGCCGGCGCTCCCCAAAAGAGCGCCGGCGCTTTGTTTGTAAGCATTTCCAAAAGTGAGTAGGCCGGGTGCCATGGTCGCTTGTCGGCCATGTTGTACAAAGTGTGGAATAGACACGACCGGGCTTTGACCGCACAACGGCCTCGAAAAGCCCGGCGGGCGGGCCGGATTTCCGGCCCAAATTTAATCCTGTCAGAGATTTTGTTACCCAATACTCGGTGATTGCCATTGCCTGAGGAAATGGACTATAATCAGTCCAGATACTCCGCATGAAAAGGAGGCCCGGATGCGCCGAATTCTTTGGACCGCTTTTATTGCTCTTAGGTTTTTCATCTCCCCCCCCGGAGCGCTCGCGCAATTTCCCTGCGCCGATTTTGAGATCGTGGAAAGCATTCCCGTCGAAACGACCTTGGACAACCCGGACGTTCGCAATGCCACCGAGGTGTGGCTCGAAATGATCCACGGAGCGAAGAAGACACTGGAAATCGAACAGTTCTACGTTTCCAACGAGCCGGGCGAGCCGCTGGAGGAGATCATTCAAGCGATCGAGGAGGCCGCGGCCCGAGGCGTCCAGGTTCGGTTCATCGCCGAAAAGAATATGTACCGGACCTATCCCAAAACGCTCGACCGGTTGGGGAAGGCGAAAAACATCGACGTGCGCATTATTGCCTTTGGCGCCCTACGCGGCGGCGGCGTCCAGCACGCCAAGTTCTTTATCGTGGACGCCGAACAGGTCTTTCTCGGGAGTCAAAACTTCGACTGGCGCGCCCTGAAGCACATTCACGAAATCGGCCTGCGCATTCGCCACGCACGAGCGGCGCAGGCGTTTCGCGACGTATTCGAAATCGACTGGCAACTCGCGGGGGCCGTCAGCGGCGAACCGGCACAGGTGACCGTCGAGGAGCAGAAGTACCGCCTGCCCTTTCGCGTGACGCCGGAAGGAAAGACCCCGATCGAGTTCTCCCCGGTCTGGGCCCCGAAGGACCTCTCGCCCAACGGCGAACAGTGGGCGCTGGCGGCGCTCCTCGAGCTGATTCAAGGCGCGCAGGACGCAATCGAAATCGAACTGTTGACCTATGCGCCGATCAGCCGGGACAAGAGTTACTGGCCCGAGATCGACGTGGCGCTGCGCTCCGCTGCGGCGCGCGGGGTGAAGGTTCGCATGATCGTAGCCGATTGGAGCAAGACCCATCCCAGAATCGACCATCTCAAAAGCCTTGCGCTGGTGCCAAACGTCGAGGTCCATCTGTCCACGATCCCTCCCCACTCCAGCGGCCACATTCCCTTCGGACGCGTCACACACGCCAAGTTCATGACCGTCGACGGCGACCGCTGCTGGGTCGGCTGCAGTAATTGGCAAAAGGAGTATTACTACAACAGCCGCGACGTGGGCGTCGTGGTTCAAAGCGGGGAGGTCACCGGACGGCTGCGGGCCATCTTCCAAAAGGACTGGGACAGCGAATACACTTACGCGGTTCAACCCGGGGTGGAATACAAACCGCCTCAAGTCGGGCCTTAGTCGAAAACCGACCGGGTGGCCCACCCCTTGGGGTGGGAATACTTATTACTAACCCACCGCAAGCGGTGGGGCACCCAAAGCTGAAAAGAGGGAAACGGACAAAACTATCAAGAGGCACTCTAGTCAAAGACCGGCGGCCACTCGGGCTTGTCCCACGTCGACACCTCGCTCAATTCGGCATGCTCTTCGGGCGTGAGGCGAAACCCCGCCGCGCCGAGACTCTCGCCCAGCTGCCGGGCGTCGTTCGCCCCGATAATGGGAGCGGTGGTCTCGGGAAAGCCGAGGAGCCAGCCAAGCGCGACCTGCGACGGCGTCTTATCGTGCCGCTTGCCGATCTCATCCATTTTGTCCAAAAGCGCCCAGTTTCGTTCTGTTCGGTATCCCTTAAGCCTCTCGGCCCGCTTGCTGTCGGGCAGCGGTTTGTCCTTGCGGTACTTGCCCGTGAGAAAGCCGCCCGCCAGTGGGCTGTAGGGAATGATGCCCAGGCCGTACTTGCGGCAAAGCGGCAGGGTCCACTTCTCGAACGTCTCCCGCTCGATCAAATTCCAGCAGGGTTGATAGGTCGCAAAGGAAGCCAGCCTCCCCATCTCGGACGTCGCCAGCGCCTCCATCAGCCGCCAAGAGGAGGTAAAATTCGAAGCCCCGATGGAGCGCACCTTGCCCTGCCGCACGAGATCGTCGAACGTGCGCAACGTTTCTTCAATCGGCGTGTTCACATCCGCCCAATGCGCCTGGTAAAGATCGATATAGTCAGTCTGAAGGCGCTTGAGGCTGTCCTCCACGGCGCGCAGGATGTGCCCCCGGCTGAGCCCCTCGCCGTTCGGGCCTTCCCACATCCGCCCGCGAACCTTGGTCGCCAGGACAAGGTCTTGCCGGTTCCCCCGCTCCTGCATCCACCGGCCGATAATCGTCTCCGCTTCGCCGCCGTGACACCCCTCCGCCCAGGTGGTATAGACGTTCGCCGTGTCGATGAAGTTCCCCCCGGCTTCGACAAAGGCGTCGAGCACTTCGACCGAACGCGCCTCGTCGGTCGTCCACTTGAACTGCATGGTGCCCAGGCACAGCTCTGAAACCTGAAGCCCGGTCTTGCCCAATCGGCGATAATCCATCCGTTCCCTCCTGATTCGCGGCGAGTTCCACTTGCTTCTATCATTTGTCATTCCCGAGGCGGCTGTCAAGGCTGAAAAAAACGATTATTAAAACAGAACAATTTTCGTTTCCAAACGCCTTAGGATCGGGTATCCTTACCCAGTCCATGTCGAAGACACTGTCGGGATGGGCAGGAAGCAGGAGCGCTTCCGACACACGACGGCAAACAGGAAGCAAGGGAGAACGGCTTATGGCGGAACCAACGACGAACCTGAACGAGCGGCTTCGGACACTGGCTCAGAATCTTTGGTGGACGTGGCACCCGGAGGTCATCAGCATCTTCACGGACCTCGATCCCCAACTCTGGCGCCAGGTGGATCACAATCCAATCTCGTTCTTGAACCAAATCAGTCCGGCCAAGGTGGAACAGCGAGCGTCCGAACTCGTTCTCCACAGCCGGATCAATTACGCCTTTCGGCGATTGAACGAATACCTGAGGTCCGAGAAGACCTGGGGCGGTGTGCGGTGCCCCGCGTTGCGCAGCCGACCGGTTGCTTACTTGTCCGCGGAGTTCGGCCTTCATGAATCGATGCCGATTTATTCCGGCGGTTTGGGCGTGCTGGCCGGAGACCACTTGAAAAGCGCCTCGGATTTGGGCATTCCACTGATCGGAATCGGACTACTCTACCGCCAAGGTTATTTCAGCCAGCGGCTGAACAAGGAGGGTTGGCAGGAGGAGCACTACATCAATCTCGACCCCCGCCAGATGCCCCTACAACGCGTGCTGGATCAAAACGGCAAGCCGCTGATGATTCAGGTCGACGTGCGTAGCGACGCGCTCAAGGCCCAAGCCTGGGAAATGGAGGTCGGCCGGATCAAGCTAATCCTGCTCGATTCCAACGTTCCCGAGAACACCGCGGAGGATCGCGAGCTGACCTCGCGGCTTTACGGCGGAGACGACCGGATCCGCATTCGCCAGGAAGTGCTGCTCGGTATCGGCGGCGTGCGCGTGCTGCGCGCCCTCAATATCCATCCCAGCTGTCTGCATCTGAACGAGGGCCACAGCGCGTTTGCCATCCTGGAGCAAATTCGGGATACGATGGAGTACGATGGCATTCCCTTTCAGCGGGCGCGGCGGCGGGTGTCGTTGTACACGGTCTTCACGACGCACACGCCCGTATCAGCCGGCCACGACCGGTTCTCGCCCGACCTAGTGGAAGAGCATCTGGGACCGATGCGGGAACAGCTCGGCCTTTCCCACGAGGACATCATGGCGCAAGGGCGGGTCGATCCCCACGATTCAACCGAGAAATTCTGCATGACGGTATTGGCGCTGAAGAACTCCCGGCGGGCAAACGCGGTCTCGGCGCTGCACGCCGATATCAGTCGCCGGGCGTGGCGATGTCTCTTTCCCAGCCGCCCCGAGGTCGAGGTGCCGATCGGTCACATCACCAACGGCGTCCACGCGCTGTCCTGGCTCGCGCCGCAAATGCACCAGCTGTTCGATACGCACCTGGGACCGAATTGGCCTTGCCGGATGGGGTACCCCGAGGTGTGGCAGGACATTGCGGAAATCGACGATGGGGAATTCTGGGAAACGCATCAAAACCTGAAGATGCGGCTCATTCATTTCGTTCGCCGGCGCATTGCACTTCAAGCTGCCCGCCGGGGCGAACCCGAGACTTCGCTGCAGGATGCGCTCGACCTGGAAGTGTTGACGATCGGATTCGCCCGGCGTTTCGCCACCTACAAGCGCGCCGACTTGATTCTGTCCCAGGCGGAACGATTGGCGAAACTGGTCAATGACTCCGAGCGGCCGATTCAGCTGATCTTTGCCGGCAAAGCCCACCCGCGCGACGATGAAGGCAAGCGGGTGCTTCAGCGGATTGCCGAATTCTATCGCAAACCCGAGTTCAAAGGACGGCTGGTATTCGTCGAGGACTACGATTACAACATTACGCGGCACCTGGTGCAGGGCGTCGACGTGTGGTTGAACAATCCCCGCCGGCCCCTGGAGGCCTGCGGCACCAGTGGCCAGAAGGTCGTTCTCAACGGCGGCTTGAACCTCTCGGTTCTGGACGGATGGTGGAACGAGGCTTACGACGGGCGCAACGGCTTCGCCATCGGCCGCGGCGGCATCCACAACGATCCAAACGTCCAGTATCCGCGGGACGCGGAGTTCCTCTATGAGGCCTTGGAAAAGGAAGTGATTCCGCTGTATTACGACCGGGGCAACAACGGCGTTCCCCATAAATGGGTGCAGCGCATGAAGTGGGGCATTCAAAGCCTCGGCTGGCGGTTCAACGCCGACCGGATGGTGAAAAACTACGTTGAAAATCTCTATATGCCGGCGGCGACGGTCACGTCGCTCGAAATCAAGTAGCGGAGCGCCGATCCCTACCGAACAGAACGCGCGCCCCGAGGGATCGATTCGAACCCCTCGGGGCGCTTTGCTTTTTTTTACGGAGCGAAGCCGCGAAGTCTAAGCGCCAACCGGCGCGGCTTGTGACAGTACCACCGTTGCTGCCTGATCAGCCACAACCTGGTCGAGCGAATCGGGAAGGCAATCCCAGCGGATCGCGTTGGGATCCCTCCTGCCGTATAATGACAGTTTCGCCAACAACCATGGAGCCAGCGTGCTGCCAAGGTGCCCGTAGCGGCCGGAGAACACCAGACCGTCCAGACCGCTCATCGCCGCGACGGCCGAACCACAGGCCAGGAGAATGCGATACTGGATAATCTCGCGCGTTTTCTCCAGCTTGTCGCCGCTTAACCGGTAGAGCCCCTCGAGCGTAGTCGGTTTTTCAACCAAGGCCAGCAAACCGCTTTGATTCGTCAGCATCGTATTGATCTGTTCGGGTCCCCAACCCCATTTTTGCATGAGCGTCAGGACGATCGTCGAATCGATCTCCCCGCTGGACGTATGACCGGGAATGCCTTCCAGCGGCGTCAGGCCGCCCGTCACCATCATGGGCCGGGCGCCGATGACCGCGGCGATTTCCGGCTGCGGTTCAAGACAGACGGATAAAATCCGCGGCGCGCCGGCGACCGCTTCGGATCGCATCTGGCGGACCATGTACCGGCAAGCGGCTTCATGAAAGAGACCGTTGAAACCGTACCGGCGGAGTTCGAGATCCTTGAGCACCTCCGTGCCCAAGCCGTAAAGATGTTCCCGCGTCGGCAAGGCGGAAAAAAACGCCGTTTCGAACACCAGAATGATGGGAACACCGGGAAAAACTCGTTCGCAGCCTTCGATCAACTCCAGCGTCAAGGGAAGGTGAATCGGAGCCTGCGGAATCAATTCCCGCAGCTGGGTTTTCACTTCCGGCACGACGGGGGTCGGCCGGCAAAAGGCCGAGCCGCCGAAGAGCACCCGCAAGGCAATGACTTCGGGTTCGTCGATCGAGGCTTTCTTTTGAAGATCTTCGCGGATATGAGCAAGAACTTCCAAGAGTTCCTCCTGCTCGCTTCGGGCAGAACGGAAATCGGAAAGCCGCACGGTGAACTGCGGCTGTCGCAGGCCCGTCACCAGGCAACTATAGGCCACCGATTTATGGCCGGGTTTAAGCACAAGTACCTTCACTTCATTCTCCTTTATCTGCGTTCTCAGGCTGCCTTGGCCAGCAGCCGATGGGTTTGTCTTGCAATGGCCAGTTCCTCATTCGTGGCGATGACCAGAATGCGAATTGGGCTGTCGGCGGTGGCCACGTCGGCCGGAAGCGTTCCAACGGCCCGATTGCGGTCCGGGTCGATCTTCAGGCCGAAGTAGTCCATGTCCGAACACACGGCCCAGCGGACCTTGGGCACGGTCTCTCCAATGGTATCGGTGAAGATCACCGCCTCGGCGTCGCCCACAACGGTCAAATAAGCGCCGAGGTACTTGCGAATCCGCCAGAGATAAACCTGCGCGACGCGCTCCATTTGGGCCCGGTCCTGGGCGCCTTTCTCGATCCCGGCGAGAACGTCGCGAATGTCAGCCGTGGAACCGGACAAGCCCAATACGCCGCTTTGCTTGTTGAGCAGCTTCTCGACTGCTTTGTAATCACCTTGGGAGCGGGCCAACAGCTTCATCGTCACCGCCGGATCGAGGTCCCCGCAGCGCGTGCTCATCATCAATCCCTGGAGCGGTGAAAACCCCATCGTATTGTCCACGGAGCACCCGCCGCGAATCGCGCAGAGGCTGGCACCACCGCTGCCGAGGTGACAGCTGACGGCGTTGAACTGCTCCAGGGGACGGCCCAGCAGTCGCGCCGCCTCGGCGACGACGAACTGATGGCTCGTACCGTGAAATCCATACTTGCGAATGCCCAGCTTCTGACGGATGGCGCGCGGCAGCGCGTAGGTCGCGGCGTAGTCGGGGATCGTCGAGTGAAAAGCGGTGTCGAAGACCACGACCTGCGGCAATTCCGGATAGCGCTCCAGGCACGCTTTCACCAGCGCGATGGCCGGAGGATTGTGCAGCGGCGCCATGTCCACGGTCAGCTCCAGATTCTGAATGACCGCTTCGCTGACCACGGCATGGTCCTTAAACCACTCGCCGCCGTGTACCATCCGGTGCCCGATCGCGTCGGGCATCAACTCGGGATTTCGGGCCAGAACCTTCATGACCTGTTCAAAGGCCGAGGCATGATCGTGCATTTCGACGACATGGGTTTCCTGGCCGTCTTCCGTGTGGTGAAGAATGCGGGAGGGTTCCGCCGTCGGCGGCCCCACCCGCTGCGCCTCGCCCCCGGCCAACTGCCGCTCTCCGGGCAAGGCGATTAACTTGTACTTCAGCGAAGAACTTCCGCAATTGAACACTAATACATTCATCGATTCGACTCCCTGATTCTATTCGTTTCTAAATCTCGTCCGACGTCCAGCCGAACACCGGCATCCCAATCAAGCTGTGGATGATGGAGGCCGTGCCATAAATCGTCTCGGTGATCTTGCTCAGCTCAACGTATTCGCCAACGCTGTGCGCCGCTTCCTCCAGACCGGGACCATAGCCGATCGTCGGCACGCGAAACTGGCCGAGGAGGTTGCTGCCGGCCGTTCCCATGCCAAGCCGGTCGAGTTTGAACTTGCCCGGGCGAACGGTGCACCCCGCGGCGGCCAACGCCTGCCGCGAGCGTTCCATAATTGGATGAAACGGATCGGTCTCCCAAGCATGGGTGACGTGTTTGACCACCGTCGTTCGGCCGGTGTACATCTCCTGGTTGTCTTCCTTGACCAGGACGTCGACCGCGACCGAGCCGGCGGCCTGCGCCACCAGGCGCGCGTTGTGCTTGATTTGACCCAGGATCTCGCCCAAATCTTCCGTCTGGTGCAGACGACGGTCCATGGGAATAGTGGCTCGTCGAACGCCTTCGGTATCCTCAAAAAACGGCTTGTGAATCGTCCAGCTCTGAACCTGCTCCGCCGTTTTCCAAAGATGGCTCTCCGGGTGAATCTCTTTCAGGATCGCGCCGGCCGCATCGTCGACGTGAAAGGCATTCGCCCCTTCGATCTGAATCTCGAATTCGGCCCAACCGTCATGCCCGTAGTACAATCCAAGACCGGTCGGCTCGCCGAGGATGGCGTAATCGGGACGAAGGCCCATTTCCGGCAGCGTTCGCTCAAGCAAGCCGTTGACGCCGATGCTCCGGCCATTCTCCTCCGCGACCGTAGCGGCCACCACGAGGTTTCCCTCAAGCGGCAGCAAACTGCGTTTCAAAATGGCGCCGGCATAGATCTGCGCCGCCAGGCCGGCTTTGCAATCGGCCGTACCGAGTCCATAAAGCCGGTCGCCTTCGATGCGACCACTGTACGGAGGATGTTCCCACTGCTCCGCACACTCGGCCGAAACCGTGTCCATATGCGAATTCAACATCGCCGTGGTCTCGGCGTTTCGCGCAAACATCACCCCGATAACGTTGCCGAGTTCGTCGCGGACCACTTCGTCGTAGCCCAGCTCGTTCATCTTTTCCTCGACCAGATCCGCCACGCGGCCCTCGTTGAGGCTGACACTGGGCGTCTGCACCAGCCGTTGCGTAAATTCGACCGCTTCTTCCTTAACACACTCGGTTCTATTTCTTAATCGCTCGTACATCGTCCTTCTCCTTCGCGTTGGGTTTTCTTTTGCACTGCAACTGCATCAATACAGCGCAAGGGTCGTGCCATTTTCGGTAAGTGATGTAATATATTAATAAATAAAGAGTTATGATAATACATAGCTCTTGACAATTTCACCAAGGTATTGCATAATGCAATAAAATGATTTCAATTTGAAGGAGTTGAGTGAAATGAAGAGCGAGGACCTGCGGCTGGAGGAACTGGTGCAGTTCTCCGAAGGACGCGTTGACCTCCACGGACGCCGGTTGGTCATCCACAGCATTCATGCCTTCGCCCAGCTGCGGCGGGATTTGTTGGAAATGGTCGGGTTGGAGCAGACGCGAAGAATTCTCACGCGATTCGGTTACTTCTGGGGGCAGGCCGACGCGGCGGCCATGGACCGGGTTTTTCAGTGGCACGATCTTAAAGAGTGGCTCAAGGCGGGGCTGCGACTGCAAGCCTTGCAAGGCGTCACCACTCCGGTTCTGAAAAAACTGGATCTGGATGAAGAAAAGAAAACAATCCACATGGAGATAATTTGGTATCATTCAGGCGAAGCCGACGAGCACTTGATCGCATTCGGCAAAGTGGACTTTCCGGTTTGCCGTATACTGTCCGGGTACGCCAGCGGTTACGTTTCCTATTGTCTTGGCCGGGACGTCTATTTCGCCGAACAAAAATGCCGGGCGAAAGGCGACCGCGTCTGTTCGGCGACAGGAAAGGATGAAGCGTCCTGGGGCGATGAAATCCAAGCCTTCCTGCCTTATTTTCGGGCCGATGACATTCAGGGAAAGATTAAAACACTCACCCGGCAGCTACGGCAAAAGAGCCGCCTGCTGGCCGAGCAGCGAAAAAAACTGTCCCTCCTGGAGAAATCTCCCAAGCCGTCCGTCGTCGAGGTGCGCAGTCGCTCCTACCGCCGCGTGTTGGATTTGGCCCGCCGCGTCGCGCCTTTTGACTCTTCGGTGTTCATCACCGGGGAAAGCGGCGTGGGCAAGGAAGTCTTGGCCCGCTATATTCATAATCTCTCCCACCGCTCCAAAGGCCCCTTCCTGGCGGTCAATTGCGGCGCACTACCGGAAACCCTGCTGGAAAGCGAATTGTTCGGTCACAAGCGCGGCTCCTTTACCGGCGCGGTCCAGGACCGCCGGGGCCTGTTTGAACAGGCGGCGAAGGGAACGCTTCTGCTTGATGAAATCGGCGACATCTCCCCGGCGATGCAGGTCAAACTCCTGCGCGTGTTGCAGGAAAGGGAAATCGTCCGAGTCGGGGAAAGCCAACCTCGGAAGGTGGACGTCCGAATCATCGCCGCCACCAACAAGGACCTCCCGGCCGCGATTGAAGCGGGCGAGTATCGCGAGGATCTCTATTATCGATTGCGTGTGATCGAAATCGAGATTCCTCCCCTGCGCGAGCGAGTCGAAGACATTTTGCCACTCATGCGCTATTTCGTGAAGCGCTTCGCTGAGAAGATGAACGTTCCCGGATTGCGCCTGGACGCCACGTGCCTGGATTATCTTCAGCGGTATCCCTGGCCGGGCAACGTCCGGGAGCTGGAAAATGCCATCGAACGGGCGGCGGTGCTTTGCCGCGACGAGCTGATCCTGCCGCAAGATCTGCCGCCCGTGATTCTACAGGCCAAACCGCCCGGACTGGCCAAAAAAGCGACCGCCCGAGCGCTGGCTGAAGTGGAACAGGAACACATCGAGCAGGTTTTGCAGTCGGTGGAAGGAAACCGGACCAAGGCCGCCGAGATTCTCGGCATCAGCTCCGCCACGCTCTGGCGCAAACTTAAGGCGCAGGGAAAGTGAGCCGCGGTTAATAATATACCGCGAGAATAACCGCTGAGGGCGCTGAGAAAACGACGATTGATGACAAGAGCGCCGATCGCAGAAGCTTCCCTCTTGAACCACTTCTATCTCAGCGCCCTCCGCGCTCTCTGCGGTTAAAGGCCGGGTGGCCCACCCCTTGGGGTGGGAATATTCATTGCCAACCCTGCGCTTCTTGTCTCAGCGCTCTCTGCGGTTAAGTATATTCCTCTTTATCCGAGATCCTACTCTTTATTCCGGTTTGGCTCCGAGCGGCAGAAAGCGATGATTCCGGTCATAGAGAATAAACGGCAGCCGGACGAGCGTGGAGCCATAAGCGCGACTGAGCGGCGCGAGGTAGGTCTTGAAATCCAGCGTCCGAAGCCACTGCCATTCCTGCTTGACCGCTTGCGGCAGGGCTCGAAAAGGCAGGTTCTTCAGGGCAAATCGCAGCCGCGATTTGTGATACCGGTACAGCATCCGGGGGCTGAGCGCGCCTTCGGTTTTTGACTCCAGGTGGTACAACACCGCCTTCGGCGCATAAGCGATCCGCCAACCGACCCGGCGCGCCCGCCAACAGAATTCCACCTCTTCGTAATAAGTCGGATAGTACCGGTCGTCATAGAGGCCGAGTGTCTCGAATAGCTCCCGGCGCACGGCGATGGCACAACCGGTGACGTACTCGACCTCCCCCGCCTCATCGTACTGCCCCCGGTCCTCTTCGCCGTAGCCGAAATGTCGCGTCAGGCCGTTGGGTAGAATGACACCGCCGGCGTGCTGGAGCGTCTTCCGGTCGGGGTAAAGGATTTTGCAGCCGACGATGCCGACGCCCGCGTTCTCGAGCAGCGGCTGGACCATTTCGCGGATCAGCCCCGGCGTGCTTTCGGTATCGTCGTTAAACGGAACGAGAACCTCGCCGCGCGCGGCCTTGAGTCCTTCGTTCATCCCCCCGGCGTAGCCCCGGTTCGGCATCAGGCGCACGAGTCGAACTGAAGAATACTCACGCTCGACAATCTCGGCCAACGTGTCGGTCGAACCATTGTCGACGACAATCAGCTCAAAACGCGGATACTCACTGGCGAGCAACGTATCGAGACAGGGCCGAATGACGTCGGAACCGTTATACGAAATAACAACCACGGAAACGAGGGGCAGTTCAGACACGAGCGGTTCTTTTGCTCCCACCGATGAAAACGGATTCTAAAAGCGTTGAAAAAACGGTCCCGAACAGGCGGGAAAACCTTAGGAGTTTGCCCCCCTTGTGTCAAGGCATGAGTGCCAAGGCATGAGTATCAAGGTGGCGATGGTATTCGGCCCCCGGCTGTGTTAAAGTAGCCCAACCCATGCGAGGAAAAACGCACATGGAAATCGATCGCCTGGAAGAGTTCGAGACCAAGGTCGCGCAGGTGCGCACTCTGCTGGCCGGCGAGGAAGTGGACGGCATCCTGATCGGCGACCAACACGGATTCGCCTGGATCACCTGCGGCGGAGACAATCATGTCAGCCTCGGCGGCCCGACCGGCTCGGCGTCGGTTTTGGTCACCGAGGACCGCGCCTATCTGATCTGCAACAACGTCGAGCGACTTCGCTTAACCGAGGAAGAAGTGGCCGGATTGCCGCTCGAGGTCTGCCCGTTCAACTGGCACGACGGCAGCGACCGCCAAGTCATTCGAGACCTGATGCCGGGCGGGCAACTGGGATCGGACGTGCCTCGCCCCGACGCTAAAGACGTATCGAAAACGTTGATCCCTCTGCGCTATCAGCTGTTGGAACCGGAGATCGAACGGCTGAAGTGGCTGGGCGAAAAGGCCGAGGCGGCCGTGCGCGAGGTTGCGTTTCAACTGGAGGTCGGCGAGAGTGAATTCGAACTGGCGGGCCGCTTGGCGCGCGCCTGCTACGCCCGAAAGATGCTTCCCCTGCTCACGTTGGTGGCCGTGGATGAACGCATCGAACGCGTCCGGCATCCCATTCCCACCGACCGGGAGTTGGAAAGGACGGCGATGCTCGTTCTCTGCGCCCGGCGCTGGGGACTGTACGCCAACCTGACGCGGTTGGTGTGCTTTGAAATGATGGATGACGATCTGCGTCAGCGTCACGACGCGGTGACCTATATCGATGCCACACTGATTCTGTCCAGTCGCGTGGGAACTCCCTACAGCGAACTTTTCGATCAAGCAGTTCGAACGTACCAGGACCGGGGCTATCCCGACGAGTGGCGCGGACTGCACCTCGGCGGAGCCACCGGATACGCCGGGCGATACTTCAAGGCCTCGCCCGGCTGCCGGGAAGTCGTCCAGGAGGGTCAGGCCATTGCCTGGAATCCTTCCATTGCCGGAACGAAATCGGAGGACACCCTGGTCGTCGGGCGGGATGAAATCACGATCGTGACCGAAGCCAGAGACTGGCCGAAGGTGCAGCACCAGATCGGCGAGATCGTCGTTCCCCGCCCGGATATTCTTGTTCGCTAGGCAGCGATGCCGGGGCCTTGCGCTAAAATCCTAAAAGGAGCAGTCGGAGTGATGGAGTTTATTGAAGAAAAGGCGCGCAAAATTGAGGTGGCCGCGCACCATGACGTCGTTGTCGTCGGCGGTGGCACCGGTGGCGTCACTGCCGCGATCGCCTGCGCCCGGCAGGGGGTGGATACGCTGATTGTCGAGCAGTTCGGCTATCTCGGCGGCTCCCAAACGGCGGCGTTGGTTACGCCGATGATGGGCATCTCGGCGGAAGGCACCTGCTCGATTGGAGGCATCAACGAGGAAATTCGCCTGCGCATGATGGCCAGCGGCGACGCCGGCGAACAACCCGGAATCGCCAACGGTTGGTTTAATCCCGAAATGCTGAAATTCGTGCTCGATGACTTTTGCCTCGAAGCAAGTGTTCAGTTGCGCTTTCACACCACGCTCAGCGACGTGATTGTCGAAGACGGTACGGTCAAAGGCCTGGTCGTTGAAAGCAAATCGGGCAGGCAGGCAATTCTCTGCCGGCGGGTGATCGACGCCTCGGCGGACGCCGACGTTGCCGTGCTGGCGGGCGCGCCCTACGAATCGGGCCGGCCCGAGGACGGAATGAATCAGGCCATGTCGCTTCGCTTCAACATGGGCGGGATCGACTATGACAAGTTCTCCGCCTTCCTCAGCGAGAAAGATCCGGGCAACACCTACGTTTGGCCCTTTGTGGAAACGGCGCACACCTGGGATCGCGAGCGGCCGCTGTCCTCCCTGTTTCGACAAGGCGTCAAAGACGGCGTGATCGAGGAAGAAGACGCGGTTTACTTTCAGATGTTCTCCATGCCGGGCCGGCCGGGCGAAGCGTCATTCAACTGTCCACGGATTCAGGACCGCGTCAAAGGCGACTCGGTGGAAGACTTGACGAACGCGCAAATCGTCGGCCGCCAAAAAATTCGCCGCCTGGCGGCATTCTGTCAAAAATACTTTCCCGGATTCGAGAACGCCTACATTGCGCTGGTTGCGCCGATGGTCGGCGTGCGCGAATCGCGGCGCATTGTCGGCGAGTATGTTTTCTCGGGCGACGACGTCGCGGGCGCGGCAAAGTTTCCTGATGCCATTGCGCGCGGCAACTACCCGTTGGACATTCATCAGCCGAGCGGAAAAGCCGGCGTCGAACTGAAAAACATCCAGCCCGGACAGTACTACGAAATTCCTTACCGGTGCCTTGTACCGAAAGGCGCGGAGAACTTGCTGGTCGTCGGACGCTGCATCTCGGCGACGTTCGAAGGCCAATCGGCAATGCGAGTGCAAGGCATTATTCGCACGCTCGGCGAGGCGGCGGGCTACGCCATGGCGGTTTCCATTCGGGACGCGTGTTCGCCCCGCGAGATCGACGTGGAAAAAGTGCGCTCACGCTTGCGCGCCGGCGGCGTCAAACTCTAAAGCGGGAAAAGGAGGACCGAAGCTCGTGATTACGGTCGAACCACAAAAGGCCAATCGCCTGATTCACAGCGGGCAAGTCATGCTCCTCTCCAGCCGGCTCGAAATGCGTGCCAACCTGATGGCGGTCAATTGGGTGACCTGGATCAGCTGCGACCCGCCGCTGCTGGGCGTATCGATCGCCCCGAGCTGCTTCACGCACAAAATCCTCCGGCAGTCGGGAGATTTCGTGTTGTGCATTCCCGACGCTTCGCAGGTCAGCCTCGTTCACGAAGTGGGCACTATCAGCGGCCACTCGCTCGACAAGTTTCGGGTGTTCGACGTGCCCACGCACTGGGGCCAAATGGTCAAGGCCCTGACGCTGACTTACTCGATCGGCGCTATGGAGTGCGAAGTCGTGGATTACCAGAAAATCGGCGATCATGGTTTCTTCGTCGCTCAGGTGCTTTATGCGGGCGCGGAAGAATCGGTCTGGGACGGGCGTTGGATGCCGGAGGCTGAACTGCTGTTTTACGTGGGCGGCGACCGGTATCTGGCGGGCGGGCGGATCGTGCAGCCCAAAGTGCGCGTTGACTATTACACGCTGCGCGATCGGCGCCTGAAGCGCGAGCAGGAAGCCCGAGATCTTTTCGACGCTCCCTCTCGCCGGATTCCCGAGGATCTTCGATAGGCGCTTCCAGTTCATAGAAATCGTAAAAAGACACGATGGCGCTTGTAACCAATCACCGCTACCTGTTGCACCGGGCGGGGCAAATCGGCGCCGCGCGGCCGAACACTCGAATCCTGGATTTCGGCTGTGGCGGGGGACAGGTTGTCGCCGCGGGTCGCAAGCAGGGTCTGGACTTCTATGGAGCAGAAGTTTTCTACAGTGCATCCTCTGCGCGTGAAGTTGCCTCGCGTACCGGCTTGCTTGGAAGCGCCATTCGAGAAATCAAGGATGGAAAGATCGATTTCGAAAACGAGTTCTTCGACCTGGTCACCAGCAACCAGGTGTTTGAACACGTGGAGGATTTGGACGGCGCGCTGCGCGAGATTCACCGCGTGCTTAAACCGGGCGGCGCGCTCCTTTGTCTCTTTCCCTCGGCGGAGGTCATCCGCGAAGGCCACCGGGGAATTCCCTTTCTTCATTGGTTCCCGAGAGACTCCCGCGTTGGGTACGCTTACACTTGGTCCCTTCGCGCACTCGGCTTCGGTTCCTTCAAGAAAAGCAAGTCGATCAGCCAGTGGACGCGTTACTCCCTCGATTGGGTGGACAAGTACACGGTTTATCGAAAAAGGCGGGATCTGCTTGAAATCTTCTCCCGGTACTTTCATCTGCAAATGATCGAGGAGGACAATATCCGGTTTCGCCTTCAGGCGCACCCGGCGCTGGCTCCCCTGGCCGCGTTGCTTAAGCTTCCACTCGCAACACCCACCGCACGTGTTTTATTCCGCCGCCTGGTCGGCATGGTCATCCTGGCCACCAAGCCGAGCGGGAGATAGTGTCCCTTCCCCCCAGCGGGAACGTTAGGATAGGGGGATTGCGAATTCTATTGCTAGCGGTAGCACGAGCGCGATGAGAAAGTTGTAGTAGCGAATTTATTCGCTTCGCTTACTGACGAAGGCGGGGCTGGCATGGTCGCTTGTCGGCCATGATGAATCCAACAGAAGAAATCTTCATGGAAACAAAAAAGCGAATTAGCTGTGGTAGTATTTGTCTGGTTCTATTCTGGATCGCCTTTCTGGGTCTCCTTATTGCCCTTATTTTTCACCAGCCGATTTTCATCTATTTGAAAAACCGTGAACGAGACGCCGGCTGGAGGAGTCAAATACAGCGCAATCTGCGAAACATCAATGGATCAATGTCGTACCCGGACTATGACGAGTCGGCGGGGCTTCTTCGTGATACAAAAATGCGTGCAGAGTTTATGAATATGCGAAGAAGAAGGTATTTGGCGATGCTTTCTGAGGTAAAAAACTCAATTCCTGCCACCGTTGACACTGACCGTCTTCCCTACGATCTGCGCCAGAAGGATGAAGAGCAGATTCTGTACGGTTTATGTTCAAGCGGGTGGAAAAGGTTGGAGGATTCACAGCGCGAGGAAGAACTCCGTCATTTGGCTGATGAAATCACGCTGGCACATTTGCACAGGAGAGGCAGAGTACTGTCCGGATATGAGGATATCATTGGGATGATGTATCGAGGGAAGCGCCTATCAGACGAAGATATTCAGTTCCTTGAGAGGCAGTCCGGCTGCGATATTATCGATGCCTCTGGCTACTCAATCCGGCGCTATTGAATGTAAATTCCTCTCCCTGGCAAGCGTCAACAAATAGAAAAATCACCCCCATCCGGCAGAGCTTTGGGAGCCCGCTTCCCCCGCCACAGGCGGACAAGCCCCTCACGAGGGGGAAGAATTTGAGCGAATCTCTTCCTTGTGTGCCAGTCTTCAACTTGCTTGAAGACTGCGTCATTTCGCTACGTCTTTCCTGCAACATCCAGTCTTCAATTCGCCAAATGCCGAATTGAAGACTGCCACACACTCTTTTCACACAACTGAAGTCGCTACTCCACCCGCACCAACATAGAATCTTGACTGTGTGGCGGGCTTTTCAGCGCCGGAGGCGCCAAAGCCCGATTGTTTCGATTTCGTTTATAGACGAAGGACTGAAGTCCTTACTACCGGCTTTCATCAAATTAAGGAACCGTTACAAAACAACCAGTCTCCTTGGAGATCGCGTGAGCAGCTCCGCGTCGTCTTTTGTCACGCGCACCATGTCTTCAATGCGGATGCCGAACTTGCCGGGGCGATAAACGCCGGGCTCGATTGTGATCACCATGTCGGGGCGTAGAACGTCGGAAGACTGGTCCGAGAGGCGGGGCGATTCGTGAATGTCCAGCCCGAGGCTATGCCCGGTCGCGTGAATGAACAGCTCGCCGCAACCCGCAGATTCGAGACTGCGGCGCGCCACCGCGTCCACCGCGCTACATTTTCGCCCGGCGCGCACGGCTCGAACTGTTTCGCGTTGCGCTCGTCGGAGCGCTTCGTAAGCGTTTCGAACCTCGGCGCTCGGCTGCCCAAAGGCGACCGTGCGCGTCATGTCCGAGCAGTAACCCTGGTACGTGGTGCCAAAGTCCATGAGGATCAGCTGGCCCTTCTTCAATCGCGCCTTTCCCGGTTGGCCGTGAATAATGGACGCCCGGCCGCCGAAGAGCACGATCGCGTCGAACGATTGCTTGCCGCCGCCGAACGTTTCCAACGCATTGCGCAAAAGGCGGGACAATTCCAGCTCGGTCATGCCTTCCCGAATTTCGCAAAGCACTTTCTTGAAAGCGCGGTCGCCGATCCGGGCGGCCTTGCTCATCCGCTTCAGTTCCACCGGGTCCTTGACGCGCCGTAAGGACTCCACCCAGTCTTCAATGGGCGCGATTCGGCAGTTGGAGCCCAGCGTATCCTCCAGTGCGCGATATTGCCAATGGCTTAGGGACCTGCTCTCGACGCCGAGTCGCTTGAGCTTGAGTCGCTTGACGTATTTCAGGATTCGCCCGGTGAGATCGCCACCGATCAGGATGGAAATTTCATCCGCCGCCACCTCCCGGCCCGCCTGCTCCTCGTAGCGGCTGTCGGAAATGAAAACCACGCGGTTCGGCTGAACGAGAAGGGAACCGCTGCTGCCCGTGAAACCGGACAAATAGCGAACATTGGTCAGCTCGGTAACCAGAAAAGCCTCAACACGGCCGGACTTCATCAAACGCCGAAGCCGCTTCACTCGGCTGGAGTAAACCGCCTTTTGTTTGTCAGGCTTCGCCCGCTGCATGGTTTTCTCCCCCAGCGCGTCATGACGCTGCTGTAAAGTCCATGTTTTAGAGTATCTCTCGAAAGTTTTGTTCGTTTCCCTCTCCTCCCCTTTCCAAGGGGAGGCGGGGAGGGGTAAATTTCTCTCCAACGGCACGGCTCACGTCTTTAAAGGCAACCCCCTCTTTGTCTCCCCCTTCGTAAGGGGGAGAAAGGGATGGGCAGTTTTGCCACTCTTTGCTTTTCATTTGGACAATAATTTCGAGAACCGCTTAAAACCCCAATTCAGATGAGAGAATCGAGCTGGTAAAGCCGGTGTGCCTGCTACCGGTCTGTAAAAGCGCCTTTCGACGCGAGTGTTTCGTAAAGGGCTTTCAGCTGATCCAGCAAAGCAGGAAGCTGATCCAGGGGAAGGCTGTTAGGACCGTCGGACAAAGCCCGGTCGGGATCTTCGTGAACTTCGATAAACAATCCATCGCACCCCCAGGCCATCGCCGCGCGCGCCAGGTTGAAAATGAACTCCCGATGGCCGCCGGTGGCCGCGCCCAGGCCACCGGGCAATTGCAGGCTGTGCGTCACGTCCATGATGACCGGCGCGCCGAGCCGCCTCAAAAAAGAAAGGGACCGCAAATCCGCCACCAGGTTGTTATAACCGAAACTGGCGCCTCGCTCCGTGAGAAGAATCTGAGCCGAGCCGCCGCGACGCAGCTTCTCCACCGCGTGCTCCATGTCCCAGGGAGCCATGAATTGCCCCTTCTTCAAGTTAACGGGCTTTCCGGTTTGGGCGGCGGCAAGAAGCAGATCGGTCTGCCGGCAGAGAAAGGCGGGAATCTGGAGTGCGTCCACCACGGCCGCCGCCGGCTTCGCTTGCGCGGGTTCATGGATATCAGTCAACACGGGCAGCCCGCACTGCCCGCGAACCTCGGCCAGAATCTCCAGCCCCGCCTCTAAACCCGGACCGCGATAGGCGTCGGCTGAGCTGCGATTGGCTTTGTCGAATGACGCTTTGAAGATCAGCGGAAAACCAACCGCTTCGCACGCTGTCTTCAGCGCCTCGGCCGTCTTTAACGTGTGTTCCCGGCTTTCAATCACGCACACGCCCGCAATCAGCGCCGGGAAATTCCCCGAGCCGATTGTCACCGGGCCGACTCGAACCACGCCACTCATGTTTCCCCCATGCGATGGACCATCAGCACGTAATGCCGCGACATGTGAAATCCCGCCTCTTGAAGCCACTGGAAGGCGGGACTATTGGTCTGAGAGGTGGCCTGCACGCTCTTGACGCCACGCTCGGCGAATTGCTCCAAGACGTACCTTAGAAGTCCTCGCCCGATCAAGAGCTGATTTTGCTGTGGATCCACGCCGATTTCAGCGATCTGCGCGCTCAGCCGATCCGCGCGCGTGATGAGCGTGCCGAGACAAAACGCCACCAGATCCTGATCCTCCCAGGCGCCGTAACAGAAGCGGTTCGGAGCGCCGAAGATCTCCTCCAGCCGTCGCTTCGTCACCGAATGCTTCCAGTCCTCGCGCCAGGGCCGCTGGCGATAGACCACCCGATACAGATCCACGCACGGTTCAAGATCCTCGGGCTCCATCGGGCGAAAGACGATCTTTGTCGCTTTTTCCACTCTGCCACCCTGCTCTCTTCCCAAACCGAAAGTCAGAATGCGCCGGAAGGCTAAACGATTCCCCGGTCTTTCAATTCCTTCGCGGCTTGCTCGAAGCGGTCGTCCGCCTTCTGACTCTGGCACCACTCGATCAACTCTTGCATGCCTTGTTCGAAAGCGGTCTTTGGCCGCCAACCCAACCGTTCGGTGATCTTCGTGATGTCCCCATAGCAGTGCCGAACGTCACCTTTGCGGAACTTGAAAGTAATCTCCGGTTTAATCTGGTTTCCGTAAACCTTGGCCAACGTTTCCGCGATTCCGCAAATCGTCAGCGGTTGGCCTGAACCGACGTTGAAGACTTCATAATCGGCCTCCGGTTTTTCCATGCAAAGCACGAGCGCGTCGACCACGTCATGAACCGAGACGAAATCCCGCGTCTGAAGCCCGTCCTCGTAAATGACCGGCGAATGGTTGTTCATGATCCGGCTGAGAAAGATCGCCGCCACGCCGGTATAAGGATTAGACAACGACTGGCGCGGCCCGTAAACGTTGAAAAACCGAAGCGCAGCGGAGGGAATGCTGTACGTTCGGCCGATGTTCAGCACCATGTCCTCCTGGTCCTTTTTCGTGATGGCGTAAATCGAGTTGCAGACCTGCTCGGCCGTCTCAGGTGTCGGAATCGGCTTGACCGGCGCGCCACTGATCGGGGAAACCGGTTCCCATTGGCCGCTGCCCATCGACTCCAGCGTCCTCAAGTGCGGCCGCACCACACCGTCCTGTTCATTGAAGTAACAGCCCTCGCCGTAGCTGGACATGCTGGCGGCAACGACCAGCTTTTCGATTTCGTGACCGTCGTTCACGAGAATGTTCAGCAGGTTGGCCGTACCGCCCGTGTTCACGTCAACATAGCGTTTGATTTCATATTGCGACTGGCCGACGCCGACGGCCGATGCCAGATGATAGATCACCTGATGCCCCGTAATGGCGCGGTTGAAACTGTCGACGTCGCGCACGTCGCCGACAATCAGCTGAGCGCCTGGATTGAAATACTCCGGTGGTTTCCCGTCGGAATGCACCTGCGGCTCCAGGTTATCGTAAACGGTCACCTCATGCCCCAGCTCCAACAGCCGGTCCACGAGAAAAGAGCCGATGAATCCGGCGCCGCCGGTCACGAGAATTCGCTTCTTACTCACAATGCTTTCTCCCAATGATTGAGTCGTTGTCCTGCATGATTCGACAAAGCGGCCGCAGGATCGTCCGACGAGAGCGCTTATCGGACTCCATGCCGCCGCTAGCGGTTCTCTTTTCCAAATTGCTGCACGATATGATTGACGAGGCCCGTAACAGAAACTTCGCTTTGAATCGGCACCCGCTCCACCCGGCCGCCGTAGCGTTCAACAATCTCGTGTCCCGAGACTTCCTCCAGCGGATAATTCGCGCCTTTCACGAGAATATCGGGGTGAAGCTTCTCAATCAACTCCTTCGGCGTCGGTTCCGAATAAACCACCAGATCGTCCACGCAATCCAAGCTGGCCAGGATCTGAAGCCGCTCCTTTTCCGGAATCAGCGGACGGCCTTCCCCTTTGAGCCGGCGCACCGACTCGTCGCTGTTAAGACCCACCACCAGGCGATCTCCCATCCGGCGGGCGGCGTGTAGCAGCTGGATGTGTCCGATGTGCAGCAGGTCGAAACAGCCATTGGTAAACACGATGCGACGGCCCCGCCGCCGCGCCTCGGCGACGACCGCGCCCAATTCTTCCACGGTCTTCACTTTCCGCTGCCACGGTTCAAACCGCTCGGCGTAGCACAGCAGTTCGGGCAGCGTCGCCGTAGCGGCCCCCGATTTGCCGACGACCACGCCGGCGGCCAAGTTCGCCCAGCGCGCCGCCTCGAACAAATCCAGCCCCGCCGTCAGCATCAGGCTGAAGGCCGCAATGACCGTGTCTCCCGCACCGGTCACGTCGTACACCTCGCGCTCTTCCGCTTCGATCGACGTCGAGCGAAACGTCTCATCCTGCCCGGCGGCGACAAAGATCCCCTCTTTGCCCAGCGTGATCAACATGCCTTCCAGATTGAGAGAGCGAATCCAGTCACTCGCTGCCCGGCACAACGCTTCCTCGCTGTCCAGCGCTGTGCCCCCGGCGACCTGTTCGGCTTCCGCCCGGTTCGGCGTGATAAAGGACGCTCCCCGATATTTGTCAAACGATCTCCCTTTCGGATCGACGAAAACTCGCTTTTTCCGGTTGAGGGCTTCACCGATCGTGCGCTGCAAAACTTCAGCGCTCAGCAATCCCTTTCCATAATCGGACAGCACAACCGCATCGCAGCGGTTGAGCTCGCTGAATATAAGATCAATCGTTTTCTCGATCACCGAAGGGCAAATCGGCCGGTCAGCCTCCCGGTCAATTCGCAGCAACTGCTGGGTGCCGGAAGTAACTCGGGTCTTTAGTGTGGTTGGACGCTCGGGGTCCTCCACAATCCCTGCCGGGGACAGTCCCAGGGCTTCGATCTTTTCCTTCAGCAACCGGCCGGGGTCGTCCGCCCCGACAACGCCCACCACGACCGGCCGGGCGCCGAGCGCAACCAGGTTCTGGATAACGTTGGACGCGCCACCGAGCACAACGTGCTCGTCTTCCAGCTTTAACACCGGCACCGGCGCTTCGGGGGAAATCCGGTCGATCCGGCCGGAGAGATACCGGTCGACCATCAGGTCGCCGACGACCATCAGGCGCGGCGTTCGGAGTAGATCCTGCGTGGGAACGGTCTGATTCATAAAGCGTTATCTGCCGGTTTGTCCAAAAAGCGACTCTTCAACAAGATGGCAAAGGATATGCGCGATCAGAATATGGGATTCTTGAATCCGCGCCGACTCGGAACCGGAAACCACAAGCGCCAAGTCCACCTCTTCGGCCGCCTGTCCGCCGTCGCGACCGAGCAGGCCGATAACTCGCAGCTGCGCGGCTTTCGCCCGGCGAATGCCCGCCAGGATATTCGGTGAATTGCCGCTCGTGCTGATCGCCAGGGCCACGTCGCCGGGCGCGCCCAAGGCCTCGATCTGCCGCGCGAACACCTGCTCGTATCCGTAGTCGTTGGCCACGGCCGTCAACACGGAGGTGTCCGTGCTCAGCGCAATCGCCGCCGCCGCCCGGCGCTCCCGCATAAAGCGGCCGACCAGCTCCCCAGCAATGTGTTGCGCGTCCGCGGCGCTGCCGCCGTTGCCGAAGATAAGCAACTTGTCCCCTGAACCGAGTGCGTCCGCGATCCAGCGACCGGCCGTCTCGATCGGCCCGGGCAAGTCGCGCAACACCTGCTCCTTGCAAGCGATACTGGCTTCAATGGAACTTCGAATCAGCTCGGCAACATCCATTTTAAACGACTCTGGCTCCCGGATCAATTCCAGATTGACGTCAAATTCACCATACAAAAGCGCGCAGATTATATCCTCTTTTCGTTCCGGCGTCCAGCGGCCCGAACTCAATCCGAAGCCTTGCTCTTCAGCCCTTGGCTGAATCGACTGAAGCGATTGTCAGGGGGGAAGCCGGACCCTCGGCTGCAATGAAACGGGGAAATCAGAACCATTCGGGGCGGTCGCCGCGGTGACTCGCGATCAGATCCTCGACAAACGCGTCGAAGGCTTCCATGTTGGCTGGGCCGTGATAAGCGCAGGACGCTTTCGGTTCCGTTCCGGCGATAAACGGCAGACTCACCGCCCGGCCCGCCTGCCGGCAGTACGCGTTGGCCAATCGCCCCGATTTCTTGCAAACCTCGACGAAAACCATGCCGGCCGGAATAGGAAAATCCTCCTTCGGATCGCTCGGCTCGGCTTCAAACTCGCCCGAAGCGTGATACACCGGAATGGCTTTCTCCATAAACTCGGCCCAAATCGGCAATGCCGCCCGGCTGCCGGTAATCTGGACACCGAGCGATTTCTTGCGCTCGAATCCTACCCAGACACACGTCACGATCCTGGGGCTGAATCCGCCGAACCAAGCATCGGTACAGTCGTTCGTCGTGCCGGTCTTTCCCGCAACCGGATAGGGAAATCCGCCGGGGTATAGCTCCTGGATGGTCTTATAGCCGGTGCCTTCCGGGTCGGTCAGCACTTCCTTCATCATAAACGCCATTTGGCTGGCGATTTGAGCCGACCGCTTGGGATCGCTCAAAATCGGCTCACTGGACGGCAACTGCCGCGCCAGCGTATTGTCGTAGTGGTCCGTGACCCGCTCGATAGCGTAAGGCCGCACCCGGCGCCCGCCGTTGGCCAGTGCCGCGAACGCCGCCGCCATTTCGA
>Ga0272444_10000382_pt1 | contig 48430 bp, 33 predicted proteins | sample SSMForm13_FD_201033 | JGI IMG/M metagenome (GOLD analysis project Ga0272444, IMG submission 201033) | Marine sediment archaeal communities from Little Sippewissett salt marsh, Falmouth, MA, United States - SSM-Form-13 | ecosystem: Environmental > Aquatic > Marine > Wetlands > Sediment ... | reverse complement strand
GGGCCGCTTTGGCGCGGCGGCCAACGCCATCCTGGTGGGGTGTCTCTTCGATCTCCTCGACGGGCGGATCGCCCGCCTGACGAATACGGGCAGTCCGTTCGGCGTCAACTACGATTCACTGTCCGACTTGGTGACTTTCGGCGTGGCGCCCGGTGTGCTCATTTTCAAGTTTCTTTATCAACCGGCCGACCGGTTTTTACTTCCCGTGGTGGTGATTTACACCGTCTGCTGTGCTTTGCGACTGGCCCGCTTTAACGTTCAGGCGTCCACAGCGGAGAAAAAAGGATTCAAGGGATTGCCGACGCCTGCCGCCGCGGCTCTTTTGGCCACGATGATGCTCTTTCTGTTTGTGGGCGAAGAATCCATCCTGGAACCGCAGGGCAAAGCCTCCGGACTGCTCATTCAGATTCTGGCCGTGGTCTTAGCCGGCTTGATGGTCTCCGAGATTCCCTATCCGGTTCTGGACACCGGGGTCTTGCGCCGCCGGCATCCCTTTCATTACCTGGTCATCCTCTTGATTACGCTTGGATTTATTATCGCCAGTCCGCCCCTGACGCTCTTCGCGGGTTTTTCCCTCTACGTCCTTTACGGTCTTTTTCGTCACTTTGCCGCTTCCTTGCGACCTTCGGGGATGGTTGAAGAGCATCCCGAGCCGGCTCCCGAAACGGACACCCGATAGGCAGCCGCCCGCTGGGGCCGTTCCCCCTCTATTGAAAATAGAACGGTTTACCGTTTCGGATTTCTTTTTGAACCTTGCCTTCCCAGTTCCGGTATCGGTAGTACGAACAAAGCGACAGCTGCTCGCGAATCGCGCCCAAGCGATCGCGCAGATTGGATGCAATGAGTTCATTCTTAGTCAGATGGCTGTACAGGTCCTTGCCGACCCTGAGCTGGTCCTCCGTTTCCGCCTCGAGAAAATACATTTCGTCGGACAAGACAATCTCGGCCAGTTCGTTAAAACTTTCGGCCATCCAGTCCGGCACAGGCTCGTATTCCAGTAAAACCGCGTAGGCGCCACACGCGCTATATCCCTCAGGCTGGGCGTAGTTCTTTTTCTCGGCCATCGCCAGCATATCGTCTCGAATCCGCAGGTAGACTTTTTCTCGACAGTCAGCGATCCTCTCGCGTAGCGATTCATGCCCCTCGTAATCTTTCATCTTCTTCAACCCACTCATCGCCGCCTTCAGGTCGCCTTTGTCCAGGCGGGCGACGGTCGCCTCATAGATCCCGTCAATTTGATCGACTCGGCGCATGTGGAAAAAGAAGTAGATCAACACCAAAGCCACGGCTGCGACAATAATCTTTCTCATCGATACCTCCGGTTTTTTCGCGCGCGTTTATCTCTTATGGATTCAATCTTGCCGCGGGGGCTTCACCCGCCGAACGATGCAGTGTATTCCCATTCGTTCGAGCCTGTCAACTCTCGCCGGCGGTCTCCATTCAGCGGTAACAACGCCCCGCAGCATTCAAAGGGCGTTCCAGATCGGTCTGCCGGGAGCGGGGACGCCGTCGCCATGAAAACTCGGCCCGGTTTCCACTCAGGAATACCGGGTCAACGATTCATTAGACGCCGAAGGGGCTTTCGGGTTCGTTTGATTTCGGGGAATTTTCCCTTACTCGCTCAGTGCGCTCAATTTCGGCGGAATGGGTTCCGGCAACGGTTCGCAGGCTTTGAGGGCGCCGGCCACGTCTTTGAGGCCGCTGCCGGTCATGACCGCCACAACGCATTCCCCTTCGCCGATCGACTGATGGGGTGCCGTCTTGACGAGTCCGGCGAGGGAGGCCGCGCCTGAGGGCTCACCGAAAATGCCCGTTTGGCGGGCCAGATATCGCACCGCAGACTGAATTTCACCGTCCGAAACGAGTACAAATTCACCGCCCGAGGCGTCCACCGCCCGCCACGCCTTGCGATAATCGCGCGGATTGCCGACCGAGATGCTGTCCGCGTACGTTGTGCAAGGCTTGGGAACGATCTCCCTCCCGGCGAAACCTTCAGCGATCACGCTGGAGCCTTCCGCCTGCACGCCGTACAGCCGGGGCAGGCATTCGATCCAACCCAACTGGAGCAGATCCCAAAAGCCTTTGTAAAGCCCGCCCAGGATGCAACCATCGCCCACCGAGACGAAGAGCCGGTCAGGCGCTCGATTGCCCAATTGTTCCCAGATTTCCAACGCGCAGGTTTTTTTCCCTTCCGAGCAGAAGGGATTAACGCCCGTGCTGCGGTTGTACCAACCGAACCGCCGGCACGCTTCGGTGCAAAGATCGAAGGCATCGTCATACGCGCCGTCGACCAGAAACAGCCGTGCGCCGCACACCTGCAACTGCGCCAGCTTTGCCCGCGGGGCCGCCGCGGGCACAAAGATCACCGCTTCCATGCCCAGCGCGGCGCAGACCGTCGCCAGTGACGAAGCCGCGTTGCCTGTTGAGGCCGTAGCGACTTTTGTCTTCCCCTGTTGTCGCGCATGCAGCGCCGCGACCAGGCTTGCCCGGTCCTTGAGTGAAGCGCTCGGCTGGCGGCTTTCGTCCTTGATCCAAAGCCGGGGGATGCCCAGTTCCTTTCCCAGGCGTGGCGCGGCCACCAGTGGTGTGCCGCCTACCGGCAGCGGCCGAGACGTTTCATCGATCTGGATCGGCAGAAGGGGGGCGTACCGGACAACGCTCCGCTCGGGACACTCTGTAATTTGCTCCCGAGCCCCACTCGATCTCAACGCATCATAATCATAGAGAACGTCCAGCGTGCCCGAAGGACCACACCGGTCACAGGTCATCGCTCCTGCTTCGACCGGAAAATCCTTCCCGCACGCAACACAACGCAAACTTTCGACTCGACTGTACGCCATATATGCCCGTCCTTTTCATGCCCGACTGGCGAAGAATCCTACCGATTTCTTGTCGTTTTTCTATTCTCGAAAAGAATGGACTGCTCCAACGCTAAGCCGTAATTCGAGTTCCCGCCTGTCCCGAAACAAGTCTTTCGAACTCTTCGGGAAGACCGATGATGACCTCTTTGCCGCCCTGGCGGAGAAACCGGATTGCCGCTTCGATTTTCGGCCCCATGCTGCCGGGCGGAAACTGGCCTTCGTGCAAGTAGCCCTCGGCTTCGTCCACCGGCATGCGCTGGATCGGTTGCTCGCTTGGTTTTCCATAGTCCAGGCAAACGCACTGTACGCCGGTCAGGATGTAGAGTTCTTCCACGCCGGCGTCGGCGGCCAGCAGCGCCACGGCAGCGTCCTTATCGATCACGGCGGCGACGCCTTCCAGCGTGCCGTCTTCAGCGTGTTCGATCACCGGGATGCCTCCGCCGCCCGAGGCGACCACGATGACGTTTTGCTGCAGAAGCTTCTGAACGGCGCTCGTCTCGACAATGCGAACGGGCCGGGGAGAGGCGACCACGCGCCGCCAGCCCCGCCCGGCGTCTTCAGTCATGCGCCAGCCGAACTGCTGCTCGAGCTGCTTTGCTTCCTCTTCGGTGTGAAAGCGGCCGATGGGCTTGGTTGGTTTTCGAAACGCGGGGTCATCTCCGTCCACGACCACTTGGGTGATCAACGTGGCGATCGCGCGCTCGATCCGTTCATCGAGCAGCGTGTTATGCAGCACTTGGGCGATCATGTACCCCATGCCTCCCTGCGAATCGGCCACACAGATATCGAGCGGCAGCAGGGGCAGCGCCTGGCGGGTCAGCTCCGTGCGCAGAAGGATGTTGCCAACCTGCGGCCCGTTGCCGTGGGTGATCAGCAGCGGGCAGTCCCGCTCCTGCAACACGTGCGCAACTTGAACCATGAGCCGGTGCGTGTTGGCAAACTGCTCCCGGATCGTTCCCTGGTCGGTTGACCGGGTGATGACGTTGCCGCCGAAGGCGATCGCTATGCCGAAGTGAGAACCCATCCCATCCGCTCCGCTTCTTCAGCGCCTACATCTTTACCGAACGCCGAACCGCGTGTCTATTCAATCGGGTCTCCGGGAATCTTCCGCTTCACGGGTTGATCGACGTCGAGCGTATACAGATTTTCCGGTCGGGTCAACCGAACGATTTTCACGTTTCGAATTCTTTCGATGGAGGACAGGACAGCGTCTCCCAGTCCATTGGTGCCTCGCTGGCTGGACCAGTAGACAAGGCCCTTCTCCCCCTTGTCATTAACGAGCCAGCCGAGGAAAACCACCGAATGCCCGCCGCCCTTTTTCCACGAGATGTTCATGAAGTCGCCCGGCCGGGCCTGGCGGGGCAACACCTCCACGCCCATGCCGGAATACTGCACCAGCGCGTACTGCGAACCGTAGCCGTCGTCGTTCCATTTGCCCCAGTATTTGACCGTGTCCTCGCGCCGGCCACCGTCCGGTTCCTGCATCCGCATCGCTTCGAACCGCTCGGGAGAAAGCCGCGAGGCGCCGCGCGGATCGATTCGATTGAGCGCCTCGATAAAGGCGGTATAGGACGAGCCGCTGCAATAGCTGGTGGTGCGTGGGGGATCGAGAAGCGAACCGCCGAAAAGTTTCAGCTCATAACCGATCGGGGACTCGGTCGGCTTCGCCTTGATCCCAGTGAAATAGCCGCCGCCGTCCATTGCCGTGGCCTGCACCTTGTCGATGGCCTCGATCACGGCGTAGTTGTACGTGCCCTTGACGTATTTGCCGAAGACTTCCGCGTGCCGCGTGTGGTGCGTTCCCAGCGTTAAGTCGTCCGGCGCGAGAAAGAACCATCCGCTATCGTCGGTCAGCGGTTCCAGCCGCGCACGCACGCCTTGCGACGTTGCACACCCGGCCATGACAAGAAACAGCATCAGGCAAGAAAATTTGGCGATATTGTTTTTCATCTTATCTCTCCCAAGCGAATTACCCAATTTTACATCTTAACCGATTTAGGGGGCATTCGGCAAGCGGGTGGCTTCCTCCCCCTTGACATTCAGTTTGAGCGGGAGATAGGTTAGCTGGAGTTTGACTGTCGAGTTCGGCTCGAGCCGACCTTCTGGAAATCCGATGAAGCGCATTGAAGCGGTTTACCATATCACCTGCCCGGCCGAGACCATCGAGTCGGTCAGCCGCGACCTGACCTTCGAGCAGACGGTGGAAGTACCGCCGGCGTTGGTGACCTCGAAGCGGATTCTCGACGAGGTCGTCGGGCGGGTGGAATTCATCGAGCCGGTCGATTCACTGCCCGGTGTGTTTCAGGTCACGGTCAGTTACAGCGGGGCACTGGCCTGCGGGCAGCTGCAGCCGCTGCTGAATCTTCTCTACGGGAACATCTCGATCAAGGACTCGATCCGATTGGTGGATTTTCATCTGCCGGAGGAATGGCTCACTCGCTTCCGAGGGCCGAACTTTGGCGTCGAGGGCATCCGTCGCCGCCTCGGGGTTTTCGACCGGCCACTGCTGGCCACGGCGCTTAAGCCGCGCGGAGCGGACCCTGACACCTTAGCCGAGATCGCCTACCGGTTTGCCCGAGGCGGGGGCGATATTGTCAAGGACGACCATAACCTGATCGACGCCTCGTTCGAGGCTTTTCGCGAGCGGGTGCTTCGTTGTCACGAGGCGGTGCAGCGAGCAAACACCGAGACCGGTCGCGCGACGCTTTACCTGCCCAATCTGGTCGCGCCGGTGGAAGACCTGCACCGCTTCGCTGAGCTGCTTCTCGCCGAGGCGGTTCGCGGCGTTCTGCTCAGTCCCTTCGTTCTCGGGCTCGACACCACTCGCCATCTGGCCGAGCGCCACCCGCTCATCGTGATGGCGCACCCGGCGCTGACCGGCGCGTTTTACCACGACCACGTTCACGGCATCGAGCCGGGCCTGCTCTTAGGGAAGCTCTTTCGGCTGATCGGTGCCGACGCTTCGATCTATCCCAACTATGGCGGGCGCTTCACGCTGGCGCGCGAGGAGTGCCTTTGCATCGCCGATCATTTGTGCTCGCCGCTCGGCGTGATGCGCAAAGCCTTTCCCGCGCCGGCGGGTGGGATGCGGCTGGAGCGAATTCCTTCGATGGCCGAAGAGTACGGCCCGGACGCCATTTACTTAATCGGCGGGGCGTTGCTGGCGCACTCGGACGATCTCCAGAAAAGCACCGAAGTGTTTCTTGGCGAAATCCGGAAGCATTTCGACGAGCGATTGGAACCACCGGAAGAGGGCGTCGTCTCGCCCTGTGAAATCCCCTCGCGCGAGGTTCCCGGTGAAGTGCTGGAACACCTACGGTTCAACGAAAACTTTTCATGGCAGGGCCGAACGCCGGCCGAGTACAAGGCATCGAGCGAACTGCCTTTCGAGGGTGTTACGCGCCACGAGCTGATCGGCCAAAGCGGTGAAAGAACTGCCTTTGACCTGAGGTACTTCGAGATTCAACCGGGCGGTTTCACCAGTCTTGAGAAGCATCTTCATACCCACACGGTCATCGCAGCGCGAGGCCGCGGCGTTTTGGTCAAGAGCGAGCGGCGGCTTGAACTCGCGCCGATGGACGTTGCCTACATTGCTCCACTCGAATCCCACCAGCTTTGCAACGAGTCCGACCAACCCTTTGGCTTTTTCTGTATCGTGGATCACGAGCGCGATCGTCCGATGGCTCCCTGATCTCGAAGGGAAAAGGGATTGGTACTTAGTTTTGCTCCAAGGGTGTGTGCCAGGGTCTACTTTGCCTCGCTTGGGAGGAACAAGGAAGGAATCTCGAATTCTGTCTTGAGGGTGAATCAATGGAGGTTTCTTCGAGCAAAGTAGGCCCTGAATCACAGCCTCTCGCTTTCAGGGCCTAACTTGCTTGCGCCGTTCTGGACGTGGTTGAATGGACAAGAGTACCAACCCCTTTTGGAAGATCCATCGAGATAAGAACGCAAGTTAGACCCTGCCACACAAAGAAGGAATCCTTTTGAAGGGATACTTAACGACCGGGCTTTGATCGCACAACGGCCTCGAAAAGCCCGCCACACATCCACTATTCAGGAATCCAAAGCTCGTCACCCGTCGTCCCGGAGCAGCGCCAGAACCTCCAGGTGGTGAGTCTGCGGGAACATATCGAAGGGAATCACCTTTTCGAGTTCGAATCCTCCATCCACAAGACGGCGCAAATCGCGAGCCAGGGCCGCCGGATGGCAGGAAACGTACGCGAGGCGCTTTGGCGGTCGTTCAAGCAATGGCTCAAGAACGCGCGGATCGCACCCAGCGCGCGGCGGATCGAGCACGACGAAATCAGCAGGAAGAAACTGCCCCAAACGCTCTTCGACGCGACCCCGGACGATTTCGACCCGGTCCCCGGCATCGCTCGTTTTTGCCCGAAAGCGCGCCGCTTGAATCGCGTCCCGGTCCTGTTCGATGGCAATCACCCGCCCGGCCCGCTTCGCCAAGCCAAGCGCCGCCTCGCCCGCTCCGGCGTAAGCATCCAACGCCGAGTCGCAGCCTTCCGGGACCCAATCGAGGATCCGTTCATAGAGCGCTTGGGCGATTTCCCGATTCGCCTGCCGAAAAGCCCCCGGAAAGAGCGCCGTTGAAGTTTCCCGCCTGACTCGATGCAGCCTCGCCCCCGGCCGCTCCAGCGAGGCATAGACCGCACCTACCCCGTCCGGCAGCGAAAGTCGCTGGAGCGACTTCCACTCCCGCAAGGGTTTCTCAAAACGCAGAATCACAACGCAAGGCTCGTTATCTTCTTGTTCCTGCTGGATAACCACATGCCGGAGATTGTTTTGCACTCCTTTTGGCAGTGTTTCGTTGATCCAAACTCCAACAGACTCTAAGCGCGCATTGAGGGCCGGCTCGAGTTGGAGGCAGTTTGAAACAGGCACAATAAGGCGGGGATCGTCCCATCGATGTAACGCCAATTGCAGCCGGCCTCCAGCGCGTTTCGCGGCAAACGTAACCTTCCGGCGATAGCCGAAGGGCTTCGAAACGGTGACCGGGGCCGGTTCAATTTCAAAATGCCCGATTCTTCGGAGCGTATCGGCCAGGGCGGTCCGCTTGAACTCGCATTGCGCCGGATAGTTCAGATGCTGAAGCTGACACCCCCCGCAGTCGTCATAGAACGGGCATTCGGGACTGATTCGCTCCGGCGAAGCGCGGAGCACTCGCCGCAAATGAGCCCGCCGCCAGTGTTTTTTCCGCTGAACGACCTCCGCCTCACAACGCTCGCCTGGCAAAGCGCGAGGGACAAAATGAACAACACCCTCGGCCCGGGCAATTCCCTCACCGGAACTCGAAAGCGACTCGATCTCAAGACATATCAGTGGATTATCTATTTTTCTCGAAGTGTCGGACATCTTACTCTCCCGCGGTTTTCGACGGAGACTCTGTCAAATTTATCCAACTTAGGAACTTACCCGAATATTTGCTACATTTACAGTAAACCTTTAGTGGACTATAACGTTATTCTGGAAGGCTGGGAAATTCCCCGAAGAATCCTGATGAACTCGATTGGTTCCTTTCCCATGAGACTGTTAGTGGCGCCTCTCCTTGTGCTGTTGGCCGGGTGCGGTCCTGCGTACTATAAGGACAGCGCCGACAGCGAGGTCTATGGCATTATCCGGCAGAAAAGCGAGGCCATCAAGGGCATGCCCTCCGAGTTCACCATCGATTCGGGCGAGGCGCCGGCGCTGGCGACGGCGCACACGGAGAGCGCCAGCGGGGGCCGGATTTCTTTGGCCGAGGCGATCGAAACCGCGGTCAAGAATTCCCGTTCGTATCAATCGCGCAAAGAGCAGCTGTATTCCCAGGGGCTCTCCCTGACTTCATCCCGGCACAGTTTCGCTCCCCGGTTTTCCGGTTCGGCTTCCGGCGACATGTCTGAGGGCGACAGCCGGAAAAACGTGTCCGGCGCTTTATCGCTAGGCGTGTCCAAGATGCTCGCCACCGGGGCCGACCTGTCGGTCTCCATTGCCACGAACCTGTTCCGGTACATTTCCGGCGGCGATCCCGGCGAAACGGCGACCTCGGCCTTCGCCGCGGCGTTGACCCAGCCGCTGTTGCGAGGGGCGGGCCGAGAAGTGGCCTTGGAGAACCTGACCCAGGCCGAGCGGAGCATGGTCTATGCGATCCGGGATTTCGTCCGATATCGGAAAAGTTTTTCGGTCGACGTCGCTCAGAGTTACTTCAACCTGCTCCAGCAAGGGGATCAGCTGCTCAACGCGGAAAACAACTTCCATAGCCTTCAACGGGAGCGCATCAAGGCCGAGCTCATGGCCAATGCGGGCCGGGTACCCGAGTTTCAAGTCGACCAGCGCCGCCAGAGTGAACAGAGCGCGCGCGACAGTTGGATTCGAGCGCAGCAGCGCTATGAAAATTCGCTCGACCGGTTCAAGCTGGACCTGGGGCTACCCACCGACGTGGCGATCGAGCCGGACCCGGCCGAACTGGAGCAGCTGGCGGCGGAAATCGCCCAGCCGATTGAGATGGCCAGCGGTGAGGCGATCGAAATCGCTTTGACCCATCGGCTGGACCTGAGCAGCGACGTGGACCGCTATGAGGATTCCGAGCGGAGGGTGCGGGTGGCGGCAAACCAGCTCAAGCCCGGCCTCGACCTGATCCTGTCTTATGGCGCGGACACCGATCCCAACAAGCAGGTGCTGGACTTTGCCGAAGGGGATTCGTCCTATAGCGTTGGGGCGGATCTGGATCTACCCTTTGACCGCAAATCGGAGCGGAACAGCTACCGCCAGGCGTTGATCAACCGGGAAGCGGCCCAACGAAACCTGGAGGAGCAACGCGATCAAATCAAGCTGGAAGTGCGTGACGCGTTGCGCAATCTTCAGCAGGCAAGACAAAGCTACGAGATTCAGGAGAACAACCTGCGCCTGAACGAGCGCCGTGTCGAGAGCACGACGCTCCTGCAACAGGCGGGCCGGGCCAACACCCGAGACGTCCTGGACGCACAGGAAGACCTTTTAGACGCCCAGAACGGCGTCACCCAAGCGCTGGTCGATCATTTCAACGCGCGCCTCGATCTTCTTCTCGCCCTCGAGGCGTTGAAGGTTGACGACAACGGGCTGTGGATGATCGAGACATCCCCGGCGCAATCGGAGGAATCCCGATGAATGTTAAAACAAATGGGCGATGGGGAAAGCGCCGGATCTGGCTCGGGATCGTTTTGATCGCCGCGATTTTCCTGATCGCCTTGATCTCCCGAAAAGAATCGAAACCCGGCTTCGCCGAACGCTCTACCTATACGGTCAACCGCGAAAATTTGGTGATCGACGTGTTGGAATCGGGCAGCGTCGAATCCAGCGACGCGCAAGTGATCAAATGCGAGGTCGAGGGGCGTACGACGATCATCTCCATCGTTCCTGAGGGGACGATTTTGACTGACAAGGACGTCGAGGAAGAGCGTGTTCTGGTCGAACTGGACTCCGCCGATCTACGTGAACGGGAAACCCAACAGGAGATCACCGTCCAAACCGGCGTGGCGAATCTCGCGGACGCCAGCGCGTCGTATGAAATCCAGATCAAGCAGAATGAAAGCAATCTCAAGCAGGGCGAGCTGAAGGTCAAGTTCGCGGGTATGGACCTGGAGAAATACCTGGGCGAGAAAATCGCAAGGCGATTCCTGGACGGCGAAATCGAGATGGATCAGTTGGTGGAAAGTTCGCTGTTAGGCGGTGAAGCGCTGCAAAAGAGGCGCAACCTCGAGAATGCCATTGACGAAGCGCAGGAGGAACTGGCCCGCGCCGAAGACCAGCTCGATTGGACGAAGAAGCTGCATGAGAAGGGTTACGTTACGCGGAACGACCTGCTGGGAGACCAGCTGGCCAAGAATCGCCGCATCCGGCAGGAGGAACGCTCGCGGACCGATCTGGATCTTTTCAAGCGATACGAATTTCCAAAGGAAGTTGAAAAGCTACGCTCCGATTATGAAGAGGCGGAGCGCGAGCTCGATCGCATCAAAGCGAAAAATCGCTCGGAGATTTCCAAGGCCGAAGCCCGGCTTCAATCCAACCAGGCGAACTTCCGGCGTCAGTCCGATCAGTTGAAGAAAATCCGCGACCAGATTGACCATTGCACCATCGTCGCCACCCAACCCGGTCTGGTCGTCTACGGCGGAAGCAATCAACCCTGGCGAAGCGACCGGATCGAAGAAGGCGCGCAGGTTCGGGAACGACAGGAGATTCTCAAGATTCCCAACACGGACTCCGTCGTGGTGAACGCGAACGTTCACGAATCGGTCGTAGCCCGAGTGCATGAAGACTTGAAGGCGACGATTACGATTGACGCCATGCCCGATCGCAGCTACGAAGGCAAAGTCAAGAAGGTGGGCATTCTTCCCGACACCAGCAACCGGTGGTGGAATCCGAATCGGAAAGTCTACCTGACGGAAATCGTGATCGAGGGCAACGATCCGGATCTGAAGCCGGGGATGTCGGCGCAGGTGCGGATCATTATCGATGAAATCGAGGACGTTTTGGCCGTGCCGCTCCAGGCGGTGACGCATCAGGGTGAAACAACGATTTGTTTCGTTGATGCGTCTTCCGGACCCGTCATGCGCCCCGTGGTCACCGGGGACTACAATGACAGTTTTATTGAAATCAAAGAAGGGCTGAAAGAAGGGGAACGGGTGGTCTTGAACGTTTCGGACCTGGTCGAGCGGAACAAGCCTTCGCTCGACCAGCTCAATAAAAAGGGCGAAGTTGAGGAGGCGGCCGCCGAGCAGGAAGCGGAAAGCGCCCCGGCGGCCGGGCAGCGGCCGAAAGACGCGCCGCCGCCGAAGCCGGCCGCCGGCACGCAAGTCTCCCGGAGAGAGGATTCGACCGGTGGCCATCGTTGACGTCATCGACCTCAGAAAACACTACCAGATGGGCGAAGTCACCGTCGAAGCCTTGCGCGGCGTGAGCGTGTCGTTCGAGCAGGGAGAGTACGTATCGATTATGGGGCCGTCTGGTTCGGGAAAGTCGACCTTCCTGAATCTGTTGGGCTGCCTGGACTCGCCGACCTCGGGGCAGTACGTGCTCGACGGGCAGGATATCTCGACGCTGTCCGACGACGAGCTGTCTGAAATTCGGCGCAGGAAAATCGGATTCGTCTTTCAATCCTTCAATCTTATTCCGCAGCTCAGTGTGATCGAAAATATCGAAGTGCCGCTGTTCTATCAGGGGATGCACGAAACGGATAGCATCGAGCGGGCCGCCCAGCTGGCTGAATCGGTTGGTCTCGGCCACCGCCTTCGGCACAGTCCCCGCGAGTTGTCCGGCGGCGAACAGCAGCGAGTGGCCATTGCCCGCTCGTTGGCCAACGATCCCCGCATTATTCTAGCGGACGAGCCGACGGGGAACCTGGACTCGAAATCGGGCAGCGAAATCCTTGATATTCTCGACCGTCTTCAGGAGCAAGGCAAGACGATCCTCTTGGTGACGCACGATGAGAACGTCGCCCGGCGGACGGAGCGCGCCGTGCGCTTTCGCGACGGGTGCATCCTGTCCGACGGCAACGGAGAAGACGAAATCCAGAAGGAGCGGGCGGAGGCGTGATTCCAGCGGCTTTGGCAAAACGGCTTTTTCTGTTGGGCCTGGTGAACCTGTGGCGGCATCGGTTGCGCTCGACGCTGACCATTCTCGGCATTGTCTTCGGCGTCTGTTCGGTTATCGCCATGCTGGCCATCGGCGAAGGCGCCAGCTATGAAGCGCAGGAACAAATCAGGAAGCTGGGCAGCCAGAACATCATCGTCGAGAGCGTGAAACCGCCCGCCAGCGAAAGCGTCGGCTCGGAAACCACCCGGATGCTGGAGTATGGCCTGACGTACAAGGACGCCGAGCGCATTCGGTCGACCGTTTCCGGTGTGGAGGTGATCGTGCCGTCGCGCATGATTCGAGCGGACGTGTCCTACCGGCGCAAGAAGATGGACGCCAACGTCATCGGCACCGTGCCCTGGTACCCTTCCATTTCCAACCAGCGGATTCGCGCCGGCCGGTTTCTCGACGAATCGGAAACCGCTGATATCAAGAACGTCTGCGTGTTGTCGACGCCTCTGGCCAACCGGTTGTTCATGTTCGAGAATCCCCTTGGCAAGACGATCCGGGTCAAGGACGACTACTACAAGATCATCGGGGTGATGGAGGGAACCGGAACGGCGTCCATGGAGGCGAAGGGATCGACCGTGCCGCTGAACCTTTTCATTCCTTTGACGGCGGCCAAGTCCCGGTTCGGGGACATTCTGGTCAATCGTAGCTCGGGAAGCTTCAACGCCGAGAAAGTGGAACTGCACCAGCTGATCGTCAAGGTCGGATCCTTTTCCGCGGTGATGCCGACGGCCGAGGTCATTCGAACGATCCTGGAGAAATTTCACAAGGAGATGGACTACGAAATCGTGGTCCCGTTGGAGCTGCTGCGACAGGCCAAACGGACCAAAAGAATTTTCAACATCGTGTTGGGATCGATCGCCGCCATTTCCCTCCTGGTCGGCGGCATCGGCATTATGAACATCATGCTCGCCACGGTCACCGAACGAACGCGGGAGATCGGTATCCGCCGCGCGTTGGGAGCGAAGAAGCGCGACATCGTGGTTCAATTTCTCACCGAGACGGTGATTCTCTCCGGTTGCGGGGGAATGATCGGCTTGGTTATCGGAGTACTGATTCCCTTTTTTATCACCTACTTCGCGGAGATGAAAACCATTATCCGCCTCTGGTCCCTTTGTGGTGCGTTCGGCATCTCGCTGTTGATCGGCATTGTCTTCGGTCTTTACCCCGCCTACCGCGCCGCGATGATGAATCCCATCACCGCCCTAAGGCATGAATAGACCTTGATGGTGTAGAGATTTTGTAGGGTGGATTTCAATCCACCTGTTGTCTTCTTGTATTCATCGCCGAAGGCGATCAAAGCCCGGTTTTCCCCTTTAGAGTATCTTTCGAAAGTTTTGTCCGTTTTCCTCTCCTCCCCTTTGTAAGGGGAGGCGGGGTGGGGTAATTTTTTTTCGCCAGTATTGCTTCTCCGCTTGAAAAGCAACCCCCTCTAGCTCCCCCTTCGTAAGGGGGAGAGAGGTTTATCGCCGCTCTTTGTCTTTCGTTTGGGCAATTATTTTGAGAACCGCTTTAGGACTGGGTTGGATTGACGAATTGGGGCTTTTAACGTAGAGTGGTTGGGAAATGGGGGAGTTTCGGGTTGCAGGTGTTTTAGGGCGAAGGATGGGCAAGAAGACGCGTGTTGGAATTCTGGAGCAAGCATTGGATCGCTATCAGTACCAAATGACGCTTCATCCCAATTATCACGAGCACTTCCGGGAAGGACGTCGAGTCTTCTTTGAAATCATCGATGCCGATGGGAAATTGAAGCGGGTGGTTTGTTCCGTTGAGACCCAAGGGCAGGAAGCGTTGTCTGACGAGGAGCCGGAGAACTGCATCCTTCGCTGCGAGCGGGTCTACAACGTGGTCGAGCAAATGCAGTGCGAGTTGATTTCCGATCCCCCGGCGGGCCGGGTCGTTTATTTGGAGCCGCAGTCCCGGAGCGGCGACGCGGTTTAGCCGGGCCAGGGCGACGCCGAATCCATCTCAGGAATCTATCGATCGTCCAAGAGAGTCGATTTTCAAGGCGGGATACAGTCGCTCGTGAATCCTTCCGACAAGACGCAATTCAGGGCGGGTTTGGCCGATGGGCCGAGTCTGCTCGTCTATCTTTTCATTAATGGGATCTTTGTTTTCAAGTACGCCTCCCGTCTGACTTCCCTTTCGTGGCTGGTGACGTTGCTGTACATTGCCGGGGCAGCGGCTGGATTCGTTTTACTGGCGGGCAGTGACCGGGTGCGCTCGCCGCTTGCCAAACTTCATCGCCATTATTGGATGGTCTCGCTCGGCCTGGCGCTTGGGCTTTGGATCGTGATGCTTCAGTTTGACCCGGAGCAAATCCGGGTTTCGAGACGAACGGCGCTGGAGGATTGGATTCGGCTTCTGCTGGAGGGCCGGTATCCCTATCTTGCCGAAGTCAGCCCGTCGGGATTTCCGTTTCTGTTTGTGCTGACGATGCCGTTTTATTTCCTGGGCGACGTGGGATTGCTGCAAATCGTTGCCTTCGGTGTTTTCGCCTTTCTGGTTTCCCTTCGAGACCCGAAGGACAGTCCCCATCGATTTTGCCGGTTGCTGCTGCTGGTCGGCTCGCCGATTTTCCTCTACGAAGTCGTCGTGCGCAGCGACCTGTTCAGCAATATGGTTTTTCTCCTGTTTTATTGGGTGATGGTCGAGAGGCGGCGCTTGAAAGCCGCCGCCGCGGAGCGGTTTCTCTGGGCCGCTCTCGGAGGGCTGTTGCTTTCGACCCGGGCGGTGGCGCTTCTGGTGGATGCCGTGGTGTTGCCTCATCTCTTTCGAGCGGCTCGACTCAAGGGTGTGCTGTTTGCCCTTGTCATGGGGATTGTGTTCCTGGCCACCCTGGCGCCGTTTATCCTTTGGGACGCGGATCTTTTCGCGCAGGTCGGCCCCTTCTCGATTCAAGGCATGTACATTCCCGGCTGGATGGCGGTTCTGGCGCTTATCGCGGCGCTGGTCTGTGGACTAACGGGCCGCTCGTTGAACGGTCTCTATCGGGCGGCCGGACTACTTTTGTTCGCGGTGGTCTTCGCCGCGTTTGTCCGAGCGGCGATGCAGCAGGGGCTTTCCCGGTCGATCACCGGAGATGGTTTTGACCTGGGCTATTTCATCTTCGCGCTGCCGTTTTTGTTGATTTCACTGGATTTTTCCGGCCGGCGGGGCGCGCGGGCCGCCGCCCCATCCCAAGGGCTTTCAGACAGTGGAGAATAGGCCCCTAGACGCGCTCCCGAGCCGGATTCTTGACAATCGGGACGCGATGGGGATAATTGCGACAGATTACAGGGCGGACTCAAAGAAATTTTATCGATGCCTTCCCAAGAGAAACCTGCCGTCGCCGGTGTGTCGGAGAGCGTTCCGGATCTTTCCGTGGTGATTCTGACGTGCAACGCGAAGTCGTTGCTCGAGGCCTGTCTGCGTTCCATCGAGGAGCGGACCTCTCGGATCGAAGTGGAAGTCATCGTTGTGGACAACGGCTCGAAGGACGGCACGGGCGACATGGTTCGCGAGCGGTTTCCCAGGGTCAAGCACCTGTATCGGGATGCGCCGTTCAGCTTCACCAAGGCAAACAACTTGGGACTGCGTCAGAGCCGGGGCCGCCACGTGTTGATTCTCAACGACGATACGGAACTTCGCAATGACGCGTTCGATCAGGTAGTGGAGTATTTTGACGCGCACCCGGAGTGTGGGGCGCTCGGTTGCAAGCTGCTCAATCCGGACCTGACCGTCCAATACTCGTGCCGGCGGTTTCCCTCTTTCAGTACGGCGCTGTTCAGTCGCTATTCGGTGCTGACGCGGGCGATTCCCGGCAATCCCTTTTCGACCAACTACTTGATGACGGATTTCGATCACGCCTCGACCCTTGAGGTGGATTGGGTTTCCGGGGCCTGTCTGGCCGTTCGTCGCGAGGTAATGGAGCGGGTCGGGAAGCTGGACGAGAACTTCGTGATTTTCACCGAGGACGTGGACTGGTGCCTTCGCGTATACAAGGCGGGCTTCAAGGTGGTGTACCTCCATTCGGCGGAACTGATTCATTACATCGGTCAGGTTCGCAAGGCCCGGCCCTTGTATTTCATGTGGATTCACCACCGATCGATGTTCTACTTTTACCGAAAGCACTACAGCAAGAACATCCTGTTGATCGATCTCGCCGTGGGGTTGAGCATCGCGCTTCGGGTGGCGTTCAAGGCTGTGCTGCATTGGGTGCAAAAGGGAATCAAGGGATAGGATTGTGGGACTGCTTTCACTTGGGTGCATTGCCGCGGTTGTGACCTGCGCCGCCGGGTTCACCTTGCGCTGGGCCGGGCGACGGTTCGACTTGCGCAGCGATCCTTGCCAATTGAAATACTACGCGGACCGGCGCCCGTTGTTCGGCGGATTGGCCGTCGCGTTGGGTTTTTGGGCCGGGGTGGCGGCGCTGTACGTGGCGCGGGGCGGCGCGCTCGGCGACGTGTATTTCACCGAGGAGGCGGCGCGGGGGATGCTCGCCGCCCTGGGCTGGGCGACGGTTTTTCTGGTGCTTCCGACCTGCTTATCGGACCGCCGCCAGGATACCGGATATTACGAGTGGCTCTACGTTCTGGCCAGCGCCGCTTTTATCGCCAGCGACAACATGGCCATCGAGGCGATCTCGATTCCCTCTGTGGGCGTGGTGACGTTGGGGCCGTGGACGTCGGTTCTTCTCACGGTTCTTTGGGTGGCGATTGTCGTCAGCATTGTAGAAGTGCTGGAGAGTATCGGAGGGGCGGTTACGCTGGCTCCGATTCTTCTGGCCTCCTTGATTTTTTACGTCTGGTCCTCCACCGGTGAAATCGTGCAGCGCGGACTGAACGTGGCTTTTGTCGGCTCGCTGATCGGCATTCTCCCCGCTCAACGAGTCCGGGACGGCATTGTCCTGGGCAAAGCGGGCAACAAAGTGGTCGGATTCCTGTTCGCCGCGTTAACCATTGTTGGCAGGCGCAAGGCCGGGACGACCCAATTCCTGATTTTGCCTCTTTTTATTTTTATCCTTTACGTGGTTGTTCATGGGCTCATGCGCTTTGAAAGGCGAACGCAAAAGCAGTGACCGCAGGGTCCGTGAAACGACTCTTGATGGCCCTTCATTCTAATGCGTCTATAATCTCCATGAGCCGGCTTGAAGAAAGGACCCCTTGTAAACGGACAATGATTCACTTTACCCCAAAAGCCATTGCCTGGATCCGCCAGCTGCGGGAATCGATGAAGCGCCCCCAAAGCGGTCTTCGAATCGCTATAACGGGTGGGGGCAGTTGTGCAGGATATGAGTACTTTGTCGGTTTCGAGGATGAACCAACGAACGACGATCACCGGTTTCAAGTCGACGATTTCTGGGTGTACGTCGATCCCGTCAGTTACCGGGAAATCTCGGATGCCACCATTGATTTTGTCGATTCGACTGAGGGCAGCGGATTTATCGTCAAACGAAGTGAGAGCGCGGATGGCGACCGCCCATGCTGCTGCTTCAAGACCGGAGAACCCGGCAAAGGAACCGGTTGCCGGGATTGAGGAAATCTTCCTCTCCCACCGGGCCTGTGCGCCTCAGGCCTGGGTGGCCCACTCCTTGGAGTGGGAAATACCTGTTAACAACCCACCGCAATCCTCCTGAGGCGGACAGGACGGTGGGGCACCCAACACTCTGGTGAGGGAATCGGTAGAAGAATCTCCCTCACCCCGGCCCTCTCCCAAAGGGCGAGGGTGTTCCTATCCCCGCCTTCAGTTGCCGCCTTCCTGATGTTGCGTTAGAATAATGATAGGGACACGACGGGAGGTCCCCGTCCGTCATGAAAAAACGACTCTGGCTTATCCTGGCTCTGGTGGTACTGGGCGTTTTGGGCGTGCTGATTTGGCGTGCTGTTGGACCTTCGCGTCCTGCTTTGCGGCCGCCGCCGCCGGTCGAGGCCGCCCGGGAAGCGCCCACTCCAACGGCCATCCAACCCGCCGAGGAACTCGCCGCCGCACAACGGCCTCCGACCGAAGAGCGGATCGAGCCGACTCCACCCGACGTCGCCGGCGAGGCGGGACTGGAGGGAAGCGTGTTGGACCCGGATGGGCGGCCGCTGGAGGGGGCTGAAGTTTTTCTCTGCGAAGTTTCCTCTCCTCCGCCGATGGGGCTGGCCGAAATGCTGTTGCGGCCGATTCCGGGAGCGGGGGAGAAATTATTTGCGACGGTTTCCGAGCCGGACGGCTCCTTCCGATTCACCGGCATCCCGGAAAGTCGATACATGCTCACCGCCCGAGCGGACGGTTTCGCCCAGAACGGCCGAGAAGTCTCCTGGCTGGGAGGGGAAGAGACGCAGGGCGGTTTTGATCTCATTCTTTATCCCGGCGAGATGATTCATGGCCGGGTGGAGACCGAAGCGGGAGAAGCGGTGCACCGGGCTCGGGTGAAACCGCATCGTCTCGAAAGACAGGTCTTGGTGGGCGGCCCCCGGTGGTGGGATTTCGACGCCGGTCGCTCGGACGCATCCGGTGCGTTCGCTTTGAAGCATCTTTTCCCCGGCGACTATCGGCTGGAGGTGACCGCCAAAGGGTATGCCCCGGCGGAGACGTCGAACGTGCCTACCGGGGACGCGGACGTGCGGATCATCCTACAGCGGGGAGTGGGTGTAAAAGGCAAGGTGGCGGATGAAAACGGCCATGGAATTCCCACGGCGCGCTTGCACGTTCAATGGAGCGTTCAGGGAGGAATGCCGGGCCGGTCGCAGACCCGCTTCCTGACGGGTGCGCCGGCTTCGGCCGACGCCCGAGGCAACTTCGTTTTGTCGGGAATTCCTTACCCGCGCGGGGGGCAGACGACTCAAGTCATCGCGGTGGCTTCAGGATATGAAACGGGTCGCTGGGCCCTGCCCCTGGATTGGACCGCGGAGAAAGGGGAGGCCGAGCGGATTACGATTGTTCTGGCGGAAGGCGCGATGCTTCGAGGCCGCATTCAGAACGAACAGGGCGAGGGGTTGCATCGGGCGGCGATCGAAGTCATTCGAGCTCGAGATCGCCAGGGCCAGATTCGACCGCTCCCGGCGGGGCCTTGGCGGTCTTCCCAGAGTTCGTCGCGAGGGTTATTTACACTTTTGGGTCTTCCGAAGGGATCGGTCGATCTCAAATTCAGCGCCGAGGGCTATGAATCGAAACTGTTGGAAGACGTTCCCACGACCTCCAAGCCTCTGGCCGTCACGCTCGGCTCCGGCGGGGCGATTCTGGGCCGGGTGGTGCGGGAGGATCGCCCTTCGGTCGGGATCGCGGGCGTGCGGGTTGTCGCCTGGAGGGTGTCTTCCGGGGAAGCGGCAGCGCTTTCGGGATCGGCCGAGACCACAACCGACGGCGAAGGACGATTCGCGCTCGAGGGACTATCGCCCGGAAGCTATGAGCTGCGGGCGACTGAGGCGATCGTGCCGTCTTCCCGAAAAGTCACCGTCGAAGTCGGCCCCGGACAGGTTATCCCATCGGTCCAAATTCCGTTGAGATCCCGGCAAGGGATTCGAGGCCGCGTGGTGGCGAGCGATGGGGGGGAGCCGATCGCAGGCGCGAAAGTCGTCGCCCAGAGTGGCCCGGCCCGGCGGACGGCCCAAAGCGACGCGAACGGTTATTTCTTCCTGGAAATGCTGTCGCCCGGTTCGTGGCAACTTGGCGCGCGTGCCGAAGGATTCGTATCGATTCCTTGCGATTCCGATTCCGCCTTGATGATTGACCTGGAACCGCACGAGACGAGGGAAGGGGTTACTCTGTTTCTCACGAAAGGCGCTGCGATTGCCGGGCTTGTGCAGGATGCCAAGGGACGCCCCCTGCTCGGCGCTCTCGTATCCACGACGCCGGGGTCTTCAGGCAGCGAAGGGGCGTTTCCTTCAGCGTCGGCGTTGACCGATGCAAACGGAGCGTTCACCTTGGAGCAGGTGGCGGGCGGGCGGGAAACTGTCTTGCGCGTGGATAAAAATGGATTCGCCGGGTATCGCAGCGAAGCCTTCGAGCTCCAGGAAGGTCAGCGGCGCATATGGGAGCCGATTCGCCTGGAGCGGGGGTGGCGGCTTCGCGGACGAGTGGTGGACTCTCAAAGCGAACCGCTCAAGGCGCGCATTGAATTGGGACCGGGACGGGTGACTTGGAGCGGAGGGCAGGGAACCTTTCGACTGGAGGGCGTTCCCGCCGGTCTTCATACGGTGCAGGTTACCGCCGAGGGGTATCAATCGCGTGAAATGCCGGTCGCGATTCACGCGGATCAAGAAAACCCGCCGGTGGAAATTGTTCTTGACGCCCTGCCTTTGGATTGAAAGGATGTCGTTATGGCGTATGACCGATTTGCCTTGATTTACGATCAGGTGATGCGGGGGGTCGATTACCCGCTCTGGGTGGACCATATTCTGAACCTGGCCCGTAAGTTTGAATTCGATTCTTCTCGCGTGTGCGACCTGGCCTGCGGCACCGGCTCGCTGGCGTTGTTGTTGGCCGAGAAAGGCTGCGAGGTTCTGGGCGTGGATCGTTCGCCGACGATGATTGAGGAAGCGAAGGAGAAAGCCCAGGCGGCGGCCTGTTCTTCCGTGCAGTGGCGACAGGCCGATATCACCGCGTTTGAATGCGAACAAAAGTTTTCTCTTGTCACCTGCCTGTACGACAGCGTGAACTACCTTCTCAAGCGCGAGGACGTTGCTGCTTGTTTTGAGCGGGCGAGAAGATTGTTGGAACCGGGCGGGGGATTCATCTTCGACGTGACAACCGAGTACAACATCCTGGTCAACTTCGCCGATTATACCTTTGCGGAGAACTTCGCGGATTTCTCCTACATCTGGGAAAACGCGTACGATATCAACTCGAAGATCATTACTTCCGAAGTCACGATTTTTCAGAAGAATGGCGAACAATTCTTTCGTTTTGCAGAAACCCACCGGCAAAAAATCTATTCCACGAAAGTACTCGAAGCGCTTATCCGAAAGGCCGGATTCGAAATCCTTGGGGCTTTTGAAGGATTCACACTGAATTCGCCGGGGCCGAAGGCGGAGCGGATTCATTATGTGTGCAAAGAGAAATCACCCAGCGCATGAGACTAGATGAAGACGGACTGCAGATTCTAATGGGCCAGGCTTGCCGTGGCGCAATATGTCTCATCGGGTTGATTTGTCCTCTCGCGATTGAATAAACCCAAAAAGTGATGGTAGGTAAAAAATCGAGTGAAAAAGTGTTCGACTCGGCGTCATGGTTCTGACGGGGTGTCTTGTTGTAGTCTTGAAATCACTGCTTGGCCGATAGCCTGTTCAAAAAGGGGAATTCATTATGAAAACGAAGACGGGGCTGATCTTGGCATTGATGGTTGTTGCCATCGGTGGGGTTGTGATTTGGCATCAATCCAAGCGCGAGCCGGTCAGCGGTTTGCATACGCTTGAGGGCCGGTCCGCAGAGCGCGAGATTGCCGCCGAGGCGACCCGCCCGGATGAGAGCGTAATTGTCGAGGAATCAAGGGAGGCGGAGCCGTCCCTTGCGGCGAAGGAAATCGCCGATGCAACGTTGCCGAGCGAGCCCCCGGCTCCTGCGGCAGCCAGCGTCTCGGACGCCACCGTGAGCGAACAAGCCGGGAACGTAGCGGGTAAAGTCATTGGTCCCGAGGAGGAACCGGTCGTGGGATGCGAAGCGATTTTTCTGCGACAGGGTTTTGGAAGCCGGGCGATTCCCGAGTTCGCCAAGCGGGGGCGTTACCGGGAGAGCGAGCCGTATGCCGTGACGGACGCCAGCGGCGAATTTCTGGCCGAAGCCATCCCCGTCGGCAGGTACGTGATCGCCTGGCGCGCGCCGGGTTATATCTACCGGGCGTATGACGATCCGGTCGAAGTTCGCGCGGGTGAAACGACGGGCGGAATTCTCCAGACGTTGGAGCGAGCGGGAGTCATCGAAGGGCAGGTTGTGGAGAACCTGACGGGCAAGCCGATTGCCGAGGCAAAACTTTCGGCCGAAGTCGTCTCGTCGAACCGGCACGAAGGGGATATCCTGTTTGTCCACAAGAAGCTTTCCACGTTCAGTGATGAAGGCGGCGAGTTTCGCTTGGACTGTTTGCTTCAAGGCGAGCAATACAATCTCCTGGCTCAACATGATCGCTATGCTGATGCCGTCGAGAAGGAAGTCGCGGTCGATCGGGGCGCGCCGGTGCAAATTGTCATGTCCGCCGGCGGTTCGATTGAAGGCTGGGTGGTTTTCGACCAGGACGGCGCTCCGGCGGAAAAGGCGCAGGTCGTGGCCGTCCAGGAGAAAATCTCGCGGAAGAGTGTTCAGAGCGCAACCGGCGGGGCCTTTCTCGTCGAAGGGCTTCTGGCAGGCGATTACAGACTCTATGCAACGAAAGGGCGTCACCGCTCCGATCCGCTCAAAGAGGTGAAGGTGGGCTGGAGCGAAAAGGTCGGGCCGGTGACGCTTCGTCTTGAGCCCGGGCCGGTGATCACCGGAGTGGTTCGCGATTCCATTAGCAACCTGCCGATTGCCGGGGCACTTGTCATAACCGAAGACATGAATTCCCAGGATGAAACGGACGAAGAAGGGCTTTACTGGCTGGAAGGATTGCAGCCGGAGCGGGTTCGCGTCATTGCTTCGGCCAAGGGCTACGTTCGCGCCGATATTTTCATTCAACCCGTGGCGGGCAAAGAGACCGAGTGCGATTTTGTCTTGGAGCCCGGCGGCGACGTGGACGTCCTGGTGACCGACAAGGAGCAGAAGCCGATTGAAGGCGCCCAGATTATCACGCTGGACAAGATTCCGCCACAACCGAGGCCGGAGGACAAAACCAACGCCGAGGGACGCGTTCGCGTGGAAGGCGTTCGACTCAAGAATCCGCCGATGATGATGGCGATCAAGGAAGGCTATGGATTCGCCATTCCCATCGCGCCACAGTTTCCTCCAGGCGAAACACTGGCCGAGCTGCATTTCACTCTGGCGTCGGAGGGCAAGGAGGTGGCATTCGCCGGGAAGGTGACCGATGCGTCCGGCCAGCCGGTATCAGGCGCAACGATTGCCTGGATGACTCAAACCAATCCTGCAGGCGATTCCACAACGAGTGAAGCGGACGGAAGCTATGAACTCACGGCAACGGGCGCCGGGATTGTGGCGCGGCTGTCCTGTCATGCGGAAGGCTTCGCGCCGGTTTCAAAAACCGGCCTCAGTCCCGGAACGCCGGACGCGCCCGCAGTCGTCGACTTCCAGATGTTGCCCGCTCATTGGCTGGAGGTAACCATTGTCGATCCGAAGGATGAGCCGATTTCGAACGTTCGAATTGCTGTCCTTACGGCGGGATGGCCGCCGATGCCGGTTCCGGGATTGATGGGTGGAGCGAGAACCGATGAGCGGGGACACTGTCGCCTGGAGAATCTCCCGGGACCGCAGATTTCACTTCTTGTAATGGCCGAGGGCTGGACTCCGATCGAGCAGAAGACCGTCGAAGTCGATCAGGAAATCCGCCTGAAGATGATGCCGCTCGGTGTCATCCGAGGCCGGGTGCTGGAGAAAGGCAGCGAAGAGCCGGTGCGCAGTTTTACGGTTTCGGTCAGTATCCCGGGGATGTTTGGTTTGTTTCCCCAAACGCGGAAGGAAGTATTCTCGTCTTCCGACGGCCGCTTCGAGTTTCCCGGGTTGGAACAGGGCAAGACCTGTCAATTGATTGTTGAGGCCGAAGGGTTTGCACAAGTGCTGAAAAGCGGATTATCGTCCAAACCGCTTGAAGAAGCCAAAGAGCAGATTATCTACCTTTCCCGCGAGGGGCAACTTCTGGGCATTGTCGTGGACGGCGAAAATCAGGAACGCCTTTCGGATATCACCGTGGTTTATGCCGCCGAATACAAGGACTCGGTTTTTTTCGATTGGAGCGATCTGTCGGAACGCAATGCAGCTCTCAGTGGAATTCAGACAATCCGGAGCGATTCAGAAGGATTCTTTGAATTTGAAGAAAGCGGTGAAGCGCAAGGAACGCTGTTCGTCTCTGCTGACGGCTATGAGAATCTTGTCGTCCGGCCCGAGGAGCGCAGGGTTACGGTGGGCGATCTGGTAGAATTGGCTTTGCGGCGCGGGGCGTCGTTGTCCGGGCAGTATCACGACCGGGGAACGCCCTTGGGGCAGGAGACGCTGCTTCTGATTCAAATTCCTATCGCCACGGCAGGCAATCTGTTGGATGATTTTTTAACCGATCCCGGCGATCTTCAAATGATCGGAAGAACAATCACCGACGGAGAAGGAATGTATCGCTGGGAGGATCTTTCCGCCGGGCGGTATCAAATTTGTAATCAGATCCTTGTCAGCGGAATGGGGATTTTTCGGTTTGGCTATCGCTGCGAAATCGCGCGTGGCGAGCAAAAGACAGTCGACTTGGGCGATGGCCTCGGCCCTTATTCTCTCTTTGGACAGGTTTTGGACGGCCAGGGGCAACCGATTCCCAGTGGCGTCATCGTCACGCTCGAGCCCCGGTTTTCCTGGAATTACTGCGACTTTGGCGCGATTGCCGACGGTGACGGCCGGTATTCCATCGAGGGATTGCAGGAAGGGCGCTACCGGGCGATGGTGCTCAAGGTGGCGCTGAATGAACCCTCGCTTTATACCCAGATGATCGAGGAGGTGGAAATCACGGGGGATACCGAGCACAACTTTGTCTTTGGAGTGAATCACGCGGTCACGGCCCGGCTGGTTTTCCCGGAGGATATCACGGAGGCCAGTCGTGCGAATTACGCCTCTGCTTCGCTGTCGGCAAAAAGTCTCGATCCCAATACGCCGGTTTCCTTGAGCGAGATTGGAAAGGCCTTCGTCCAGGGCGATCAAATCACTTTTCGCGGCCGGTTCAAAGGGGAGTACGAGATTACCATGTCCGATCTGATTGGGAGCAACCAAACGCCGATTTCAAACGTCTTCCAGTTGGACAATCTCGATGCCGACCAGGATTTGGGGGATATTGTTGTTCCATAGCCGTTGGGAGGATGCTATTGAATCACGCTGCAGTCGATCTTGATCAAGTTTTCAAGAGTTTCGGCTCGATTGTCGCCGTGGACTGCTTGAGCGCGTCGGTTCCCGCCGGGGCAATTTACGGTTTTCTCGGACCTAACGGCGCGGGGAAGACAACGACGCTGCGCATGATGCTCAACATTATCTCCCCGGACCGGGGGCGCATTGAGATCCTGGGGCACCCTTCGACGAAGGACAATGCGGCGCGCACCGGCTACATGCCCGAGGAGCGGGGTCTGTACCGGAAGATGAAAGTTCGGGACGTGCTTACTTACTTCGCCGCTCTCAAGGGGATGGAGCGCCGGCGATTGGCCGGCGCCGCCGCCGAGTGGCTGGACCGCGTGGAACTGGGGCAGTGGGCCGAGCGCCGGGTGGAGGATCTCTCGCGGGGGATGCAGCAGAAGCTGCAATTTGCGGTCACCGTCATCCACGAGCCGGATTTGTTGATTCTCGACGAACCGTTTTCCGGTCTGGACCCGGTGAATCTGGAGCTACTGAGAGACATCATGCTTTCCCTGCGCCAGGAAGGCAAAACGGTCATTTTCTCGACGCACATGATGGAACAGGCCGAGAGGCTCTGCGATTTTATTCTCCTCATCAACCAGGGACGAAAGGTTATCGACGGGACACTCGATCAGGTTCGCTCGCAATATCAATCGCACGCCGTGCTGGCGCAGTTGGAAGGCGATGGCGCATTCGTCGAAACGCTTCCCATGGTCAGCGGCGTCAGTCGCCAGGGCCGGGCGCTGGAGATTTCCCTGCGCGAAGGCGCCGACAGCCAGGAGTTGCTCCAAGCGCTGGTCGGGCGGGTCCGGGTGCGATCGTTCGCGGAGAAGGCCCCATCGCTGCATGAGATATTTGTTCACCTTGTCGGGAGACGCCATGAATAAAGTCTTCATTATCGCTCGCAAGGAGTTTTTAGAGACGCTGAAGACGAAAGCCTTTTTATTCAGCGTCGTGGTCGTTCCGCTGATCTTGGGCGTTCTCATGAAGGTCGGCGGCGGCTTGAAAAAGCGGATTGACGCCGGGCCGCAGCCCCCAAGAACCGTTGCGATGATCGATCTTTCGGGAGAATTCCAAGCGGAACTTAAAGTCCTCTTTCAGCAACACAATACATCGAGTTCGAATCGAAGAATTTTGCTTGAGCCGGTTTCCCCGGAGCACTCAGGCGAGGCGGAAGTCGAAAAACTCAAGGGACGCATCCGAGAACATCAACTAGACGGCCTGCTGTGGATTCCCCCGGATGTTTTAGAAAGCGGCGGCGAGCGTCCCCGGTACTACCTGCTCCAGGATAGCATCGCCGAGCAGGAGACCTATCAGGCCGTCCGGCGTTTGTTGAATGATGCGGTCGTCAGCCGCCGCTGTGAACGGCGCAATCTGTCAAAGGCGCTGGTGGATGAAATCCGCCGATTCCTTCCCGTAGACCAGTTGGACGTCCGAAGCGACACCGGGTCGCAATCGCAAGGCGGATTCCCCTTCCGGATGATGGTCCCTTTTTTCTTCATGTTTCTCATGTTCATGGGGATCTTCGGTGTCAATCAACAAATGCTGACCAGCGTGATCGAGGAAAAAAGTTCAAGGGTGGTGGAGGTGTTGCTCTCCGCGGTCACGCCGTTTGAATTCATGTCGGGAAAGATCCTCGGCTTGGGCGGGGCCGGACTGGTCGCCGTGGCCTTGTGGGCCGTTGTGGCCGTTTTCGCCGCTTTGGGATGGGGTTTGGGGAGTGTCTTTGAAGTCACTCAGGCGGTGTATTTCATTATTTACTATGTTCTCGGCTTTCTACTTCTTTCGTCGATCTTTGCTGCGATCGGCTCGGCGTGCAATTCGCTCAAGGAAAGCCAGTCGATGGTTCTACCCGTGTCGTTGACGTTTGTCTTACCCCTGATGGGGTGGATTTATATTGCGCAGTATCCGGACAGTTGGCCGACTGTCCTCCTATCGATGCTCCCTCCTTTTTCCCCCCTGATCATGATGATTCGCCTGGCGGTTCGGCCCGATCTGCCGCTGTACCAGATTATTCCTTCGATCGTGCTTCTTGCCGTGGCCACGCTTGGAGTGCTGTGGGCTTCGAGCAGGATATTCCGAATCGGCATCCTCATGTATGGAAAACCTCCCAAGCTGCGCGAACTGCTTCGCTGGATTCACGCTCGCTAAGGTCGAAACCGGTCGGTGCCCCGGCCGGCAATCAAGCAGAAATAAGACACTTGCGCGCTCCTACGATTCTGGGCTAGAATGATAATTGAGGCCTTGGCATTCCACTCATCGCGTGGCCTGACGAGATTATGGGCGACGGGGGTCATCATGCCGACTTATGAATATCGCTGTATCAAATGCGGGAGAACGTTCTCCAGGGTTATGTCCATCGGAGAACACGACGCCGGGCGGATCAAGTGTCCCAAGTGCAATAGCCAAAAAGTCCAACAGCAGTTTGGCGCGTTTTATTGTAAGACGGCGAAAAAAGCCTGAAGTCCGCCGTCGATTCCGTTCGGTTTCCCCATCCACTTCGCTGGAAAATGCGAGGAGGGGTGGAGTATTATGTGCTTGAACGGTTTGAGCGTTATGAGATAGGATAGCAATGTAGCTATGCAACTGTGTGGCGGGCTTTTCATCGCCGAAAGCGATCAAAGCCCGATTTAATGATAAAGATCACCCCCATCATGCAGATCTTTGAGGGTCCGCTTCCCCCGCCACAGGCGGACAAGCCTCTCAAGGGAAAAGAATTCGAGACGCATTCCTTCTTTGTGTGGCAGGGTCTAACTTGCCGACCGATCGTGGTGGACTCTTCGATGAATGAGTGACGTAGGCAATTGAGAAATACCGGGCGGAGTGATCGCAAGTTAGGCCCTGAAAGTGAGAGCCCCTGATTCAGGGCCTACTTTGCTCGAAAAAGTCTCCGTTGATTTGCCCTTGAGACAGAACTTGAAATTTCTTCTTTGTTCCTCCCAAGTCGTGCAAAGTAGACCTTGCCACACACCGAAGGACTGAAGTCCTTACTACAGATTTTCACGCGTAGGTTGTAGTAGCGAATTTATTCGCATCGTTGTTGAATAAAGGACTGAAGTCCTTACTACAGGCTTCTATTTACTTCCGAGGAAAGGCCAAAGGGATCCTACGCGTGGCGGCGGATCGGGGGGGATTCCACGCTCTCGATGCCGTTCTCGCGCAGAAAGGCCGCCGCGTCTTCCGGCGGTGTGGGATTGATGTAGAATCCGGTGCCCCATTCGAACCCGGCCACCTTGGTCAGCTTCGGCGTGATCTCAATGTGCCAATGGTAGTGGGGTAGTTCGCCCTCCGTGACCGGCGTGGTATGCACCATGAAGTTGTAAGGAGGATTGTCCAGGCAATTGCGGAGTTTCCGCAAGGTTCCCTTGAGAATGCGCGCAAGATCGCCGGTGTCCGCCTTCTGGATTTTCTCGAAGTGGGTTTCATGGCGTTTGGGAAGGATCCAGGTTTCAAAGGGAAAGCGGGAGGCGAACGGTTCGAAGGCGACGAATTTATCGTTTTCCATCACGATGCGGCTTTTCGTGGCCAGTTCCTGCTTGATCATGTCGCAGAAGACACACCGCTCGCGAAAATCATAATAAGCTTTCCCCCCGTCCATTTCCTCCCGGACGCGCTTGGGCACCGTAGGAATCGCGATTAATTGACTATGGGGGTGATCCAGCGAAGCGCCGGCTTCGCGCCCCTGGTTCTTGAATAACATCATGTACTCGAACCGCCGATCCTTGCTCAGCTCGAGCATGCGCTCCCGGTAAGACCAAAGAATTTCTTCGACCTGTTTTTCTTCATAGTCGGCCATCGTAGCGTTATGGTCGGGCGTCTCAATGATGACCTCGTGCGCGCCGATGCCGTTCATCAGGTCGTAGATGCCCTCGCCCCGGCGATCCAGGTCGCCCTCGATCTTCAGCGCCGGGAACTTGTTAGGAACGACCCGCAACCACCAGCCAGTCTGGTTGGGCTTTGTGCCGCTCTCTCGATAGGCCATGACCTCCGGGGGGGTCTTGTCTTCATTTCCATAACAAAAGGGACAAAAACCGGCCGGTTTGTCTTCCTGCTTTCGGACAAAGTCGCTGGGCCGTTTGGCTCGATCGGTGGCAATAATCACCCAACGTCCGATAATCGGGTCTTTTCTCAGCTCAGGCATGCGGCAGCTCCGTTCCTATGGCGAATTGCAGATGCGCAAGCAAGATGTCCAGGGCCAACTTTAGCGGGTAGGATACCGAAACCGGAAGAGCTGTCAAGCCGCGCGTCAGGGCGTCGGCGTGGGGTAACTTTCTTTCCAGTTTGCGTGAATCAGGAAGAGGTCTTGATAATCGACGTACCCGTCGTTATTGACATCGGGAGCGGGCGTTGGCGTGGGCGGGCGGCGAGGATATTGGACGACGCCAAGCATTCCGTCCTGGCTCAGAAACACGATCAGGTCCTCGTCCGGCAACAGTGCCACCGCTCGGACGAAATACTCCAGCGCCTCCGGTTCCACCCAGGCCAGGCGGTCCATGGCGGTCGCCGTTGTCACGTCGATCACTTGAAGGCCGCGATAACCATAGGCTATGTAGGCGGTTGGGAAATCCAGGACCAGGTCTTTCGCCTGCGCCACGAAGGCGCCCGGAAGCTGATAGAAGCCGATTTCAGCCGGATTGTGGGGATCGGCCGTGCTCATGACGCGAAGGCCGCCGAGGCCATCGGTGACGTAGCATAATCCCCCGCTACGCTCCACCCGGTTGGTCGAGCCGGGAGTGTCAACGCGTGGATCGGGATTCGACCAATTCGGAACGGGAAATCCGGGCAATCGCTCAACGAAAAATCCCTTGTCGCCGCCTGCCGCGTAGGCCAGGAGGTTGTCCTTCATGCTGTCCAGCGGGGGATGGCGCAGGTTCAGGCCCGCGCCCACGTCCGGATGATCGGGATCGGCCACGTCCACCGGGATCAACAGGCCGGACGTTCCCTGAAGCGACCGGGTGGTGACGTTGAGCTTCGGGTGTTGAAGATCCAGTGTTTCCGCCTGTTGGCCCGAAGGCAGGGCGGCGAAGCTCCGTTGCTCAAACCGGCCGGCCACACCGTTCCATCGGTAGATAAACAGTCCCGGGTCGCCGGTCGGCGGGACGTTTCGACAGAGAACATAGATTTCATCCAGTGAGCGGACCAGAACGTCAACGGCGGTGCCGATGTCGCTCTGAACGCCCCGGCGAACCGGGCGGCCGGGCCAGTAAAGGTCCACGGCCAGCACGCCCTCCGGACCGGCGGCGACGAACGCCCACGTTCCCCATGCGGTCACTTCGTACCCCTGGGCGGCGACCGGCAGCGTCGCCAGCAGTTCGATGTTCTCGCTGCACAGCTCGACGGCCGCACCGGTCAATCCCAGCCAAACGACAACGATAGACAGTCCGATTTTTAGTTTCATTGCTCTGCCGATGGATCAATCATTAGAGAATATGTTCTTTCAAGCAGAAGACAATCTATCAGAAAGGGCCAAGTCTGTCATGGGTCATTTTGTGTTGGGGGATCACCTCGTGCTTGACACGCCGCGGCGGGATGTCTAGGCTTTTGCGCGCCTGAGCGGCTCAAAGAGGCATGACCCGAGGAGCTCCCGTTTGCATTCTAAATTAAGCGTGAAATCCCATCTCAAGAAAAACCTGGCCCTGTTGGCCGGAGCGCTTCTCGTTGCCCTGCTGCTCGGCGAAGTCGTCGTGCGGATCGTCGACCAATTGACGATCAAAAGCCTGGCGTTGCCGTTTGACCACGAACGCCACCGCGAAGACGTCTGGCTCACTCTGCATCAATCTTTCAATCAACCGCACCGGCCCGGATTCGAGCACCATCCCGTCCTGGGCTGGACGCCGACGGCCGGTTACCGGAAAAACGGCGTGACGATCAATGCGGCCGGGATTCGCTCGGTGACCGAAACGCCGGTTCAAAAACCTGAAGGGGCGGTTCGAATCGGCTTCTTCGGGGATTCCTTTGCCTTCGGCCTGGACGTTGCCGACGAGGAGGTTTTCACCGCCCTGCTACAAGCGCGATGGCCGGGCGTGGAGGTGCTCAACTTTGCCGTTCCCGGTTATGGAACGGACCAGATGTATCTCCGCTGGCGCGAGTTGGAAAGGCAATTTGACTTGGACGTTGCGGTTGTGTTGCTTTATCTGCCGGATATTCATCGTGACGTGACCCCATTTCGGGATTACCAGAAACCCGTGTTTCGGTTTCGGGACGACCGGTTAACGCTCGAGGGCGTTCCGGTTCCAAGTGAAGCAGAGGTCGAAAAGCGGTTGGCAGCGCGACGGCCAAAGCGCATCTTTCCTCCCTGGTATCATTTGCATCTTTATCATCTTGTTCGAACGCGAATGCGCCGGTTATTGTGCCAGATTGGAACTTATGACTACGACATGCGAGTGACCGAGGGAATTCTCGAACAGTTTCAAACCGAAGTCGAGCAGGGCGGCGGGCGTTTCGCCCTTGTGCTGGCTCCTCGCCAGGAGGACGCTGGCGATGCCCGGGGCGGACCGTATGGAAAAATCGAAAAGCGCTTGTCCCGCTGGGCGGAGGAGCAGGGCCTTCCCCTGCTCAATCTTCGACCTGCACTGGCCGAAGCGAGTGCCTCAGGCGGCGCGCCGCTGTGGGCCGGGCATTGGACGCCGAAGGGCCATCGGATGGTGGCACGGCAAATCGCCGAATTTCTGGAGTCCAGCGGCCTGACGCAGAAAGAGGTTTCTTCATCTTCCTCATAGCTGATTTCGAGGCTTGTCTTGCCGTCTCGGCGCGGGTCGTTATAATACCCTCAAGAATTCGCCTCGGCAGGAAAGGATCGTTCACACGTGACGCAGTCAAAGCGAAGGGAAACCCTCCAAGTGGACGTTGGCGGCGTGCCGGTCGGCGGGGGCGCGCCGATCGTTATTCAATCGATGACCAACACGGACACCGCGGACGCTGAGAGCACGGCCCGGCAGGTAATCGCACTGGCCGAAGCCGGTTCGGAGCTCGTTCGCATCACGGTCAACACGCCCGAGGCGGCGCGGGCGGTGCCTGAAATCCGCAGGCGCATGGAGGACGCCGGCTGCTCGGCGCCGCTCATCGGCGACTTTCACTACAACGGACATCTTCTTTTGACCCAGCATCCCGAGTGCGCCGGGGCGCTTGATAAGTACCGGATCAATCCCGGCAACGTCGGCCGCGGCAAGAAGAAGGACGAACAGTTCGCCACGATCTGCAAAGTGGCCCGGGACCGGGACAAGCCGGTACGCATTGGCGTGAACGTCGGAAGCCTCGACCCGGATCTCGTCGTGGCGAAAATGCAGGAGAATACCGAGCAGGCTCTCGGCAAAGACTCCGGTGAGGTCATCAACGCGTGCATGGTGCTCTCGGCGCTTCAGTCGACCGAGCTGGCGCTGGCGTGCGGTTTGCGCGAGGACCAAATCATTATTTCCTGCAAACTGTCCAAGCCCGCTCACTTGATCGAGGTCTACCGCGACCTTGCCTCGAAAACCTCGCAACCGCTGCACCTGGGATTGACCGAAGCGGGCATGGGGATGAAAGGCAGCATCTGGTCGGCCACCGCGATGGGCGTGCTCCTGGCGGAAGGCATCGGGGACACGATTCGCGTCTCGCTTACGCCCGAGCCGGGCGGCGACCGGCGCGAGGAAGTCTACGCCGCCATGGAGATTCTCCAGTCGCTCGGCCTTCGCGCTTTCGCCCCGAGCATCACCGCTTGTCCGGGCTGCGGGCGGACGACCAGCACGACGTTTCAAGAACTGGCGCAGGAGATCGATGCATATATCAAGCAGAAGCTGCCCGAGTGGAAGAAGCGCTACCGGGGATTCGAGCAACTGACCCTGGCGGTCATGGGGTGCATCGTGAATGGACCGGGCGAATCGAAGGCCGCACATATCGGTATCAGCCTGCCCGGCACCGGCGAAGCGCCCAAATGTCCGGTGTTCGTCGACGGGAAGCCCTATAAGACCCTTCAAGGAACCCCGGAAATACTGGCGGCTGAATTCAAGCAAATCATCGACGAATACATTGCCACGCATTATTCCAGGGTCGAGGGTTTAGGGTCTGGGGTCTAGAATGTAGAGTGTAGGGTGTAGGATGGAGTAGGGATTTCAATCCCGTGATTTAGCTGGGTGCCATGGCCGCGTGTCGGCCATGCCTTAGACTCTCCAGCGGGTTCCCTCACCACAGCTGACGGGGAAAGCCCGCCTCTCCCGATGGGAGAGGAAAATGTGTGGCAGCTCCTCAACTTGTTTGAGGGCTGCGAATGAAAGCAATCCTTTTATAAGGGCGACTGCACGAATCGCCCATCCATAATCAATCCCGCCAATAGCGCATCAATATCATCAGGTCCTGCTCATCGATGGTCGCGTCCTCGACCACGTCGCAAAGGAAATTCGTTTCGTTCGTCGGCCCTTGCCACCAGCGGGAGAAGAAGAAGAGATCGCGCGTGTCAATGAATTCATCCCCGTTTGTATCCCCGGGCACGAGTAGGATGGAGCTATGTTCATATGCGCCCATATCCACCTTCGCAATGCCGTCTCCATCGCCGTCCCAAATGCGATAGTTTCCATAAAGATCCATGTCAATGTCCTGTGAGGCTTCATTATCACCGGTATCAATGCAAGGCGAGTCGGCTTGGAGACGAAAGTCGCCCTGTTCCGGATCGACGAAACGCGGATCGGCCGCAAGCGCCCGTCCATACCAACCGCCCTGGACGCAAGAGCTTACAATCTCGAGTCCCCCGGCACCGGCATACTCTCGACAAAAATCGTCCCCATCATAACAATCTCCATGAATCCAATAAGTATCAGCGGCGGCTCCATTTCCCGAGACAATACTGTTGATTAGCTCCGGTGCGCCATTGCAGTAGCAACACGCGTACTCCTGGTCCTCAAAGTACAAATGGGGAATGGCCATATGATAATAGAGTGCCCAGCTATCATTACCCGCAATGGTACAATTGATGAACCGGGGAGTGACATCCCTGCAGTAAATGCCGCCCGAGTTGTAAGCTACGACACAGTTTTTGAATGATCCGACACTGCAATCTCTGTATATATCACTATCATCCCCTCCAAATGCGGCTTGGCACCGCCGATAGGAACTCCAGGCATGATCGATGAACGCGCCATATCTTGAATTGTTTATGAATTGGCATCGATCCACTTGAATGGTGTTGCAGATCGAGTACAAGCCGTCTTTTACATTGAAGGCGACGAAACAGTCGGTCACCTGAGGAAAAACATGCCGGCAATAAAGACCATGATTCACGTTCTCCACGATCGTGCAGTTAGTTAAGGTTGGTCTTATCGTGTTTGAGTAGTCATCATAATCTCTCTCGTATGAACCTAGAAACACTCCTCCTCCCCAATTCCCGGCCGAATTGCCCTGAATGGTGCAATCGCCGATCGCAATGGCTATCCTGCCGGCATAAATTCCACCGCCGATTGTTGTCGCCTGATTTCCGCTGATGGTACAGCCGGTCAGCATTGGAGAGGAGCTGCAAGCGTAATACACCCCGCCGCCATCTTTAAGAGCCGAATTACCAGTGACGGCGCAATTGGTCAATGTTGGATTGGATGAGCCGGAAGCGTATACACCGCCTCCATAATACGAAACCGAATTGTCGGCAATGGTACAATGGGTCAGCGTCGGAGAAGAATCATCGTCACAGTAGACACCGCCGCCCTTGGAAGCTGAATTGCCGGTGATCGTACAGTCGATGACCGCTGGCGAGGAGGAGGTGCAAAATAACCCGCCACCCGAGTAAGCCGAGTTGCCCGTGATCGTGCAATTTGCCAGCGTGGCGGAATTGACAAAGTAGTAGTAAAGACCGCCAGCGTATCGTTCTTCGCGTATACCCGATGCCTTGCACCCGGTGATCGTGAAGCCGTCGAGGGTGGTTTTCTCGGCATCATCAATGGTGACAACACGAGACTCCAATCCGCTTGCGTCGATGATGGTTCTGTGAGCGTTCCAGTCTCGTTCGTTGAAGGTCGGGGTGCCCTCGGGCGGGAAGCCGCCGTAGAGCGCCACGCCTTCCTTCATCGTGATCGCTTCATGGTAGGTCGCGCTCTTGACCCAGACTTCGTCGCTCGAGGCGGAAGCGGCCAGCCCGGCAGTGATGGTCGTGAAAGCATTAGCCCAGCTGGAGCCATCCTGGGCGCCGGCGGCGTTCTGATCGATGTAGATTACCGCTGCCGAGGCTGGAGAAATTATGATGGTAAAGAAAGGGCAAAGAATGAAGAAAATCCCGATATATTGGGCTATATTTGTGCCGTGCATTTTCGGCCCCTCTCACTGTCAATTTGCTAGAACATCGTCCCTCCTCAATCGGATACAGATGCAGGATTTATAGTCATGCCAGACCCATTAGTCTACATTTTTTCACTTGAAGTTGCAAATTGCGCAGGAGTCAAGAAGGCAGGGATGGATTTTCAATCTCGATGCATCGGGAGAAGAGCTGCCACAGGATAAAAGACTCAAAGAATCACCCTCACCCAGTAGAGCTGTTGCGTGTATCAGTTCCGGCGGGAGGGTTTGCGGTGCGGCTCGTCCAGCATCTCGCGGACCGTGGTCAAGAGTTCATTGGGATTGTAAGGCTTGGGGAGCATTTTGAGCCCTTCGCGGGTGATGAAGCGGGTTTCGAGCATTTCCGTGTTATGCCCGCTGGTGAACAGGATCGGTATTTCGGGCTTCATTTTCTTGACTTTCTCATAGACCGCTCGGCCGCTCATCTGCGGCATCACGACGTCGAGCACGAGCATGGCAATCCGCGCCTGATGGGTGTAAAAGAGGTCCATCGCCTCCAAGCCGTTCTTCGCCAGCAGAATCGTATATCCGGCCTGCTGGAGAATTCGTTCGGTCAGGTTGCGGACAATCTCGTCGTCTTCCGCCAGCAGGAGGGTCTCGGTGCCGCCGGGAGGCGTCGCCGGCTGCTGCGCTTCCTGGTCCTTGTCCTGGGAGGGCGAACCCTCCACGGTGGGAAAGTAAAGTCGAAACTTCGTGCCGGCTCCCGGCTTGCTCGTAACACTGATCAATCCGGCGTGCTGGCGCACCACCCCGTAAACCGTTGCCAGCCCCAAGCCGGTGCCTTGGCCGACTTCCTTCGTTGTAAAGAAAGGCTCGAAAATGCGCTCCCGAACTTCCGGCGTCATGCCGATGCCGGTGTCGGTGACCGCCAACATCACGTAAAGACCGGCCTTCGCCAAGGGATGCCCGACGCATTGCTCCTTGCCCATTAAGACATTGGCCGTTTCGATGGTGATTCTTCCGCCGTGCGGCAGGGCGTCCCGAGCGTTCACGCAAAGGTTCATCAGCACCTGTTCGATCTGGCCGGGATCGGCGTGGACCATGCGCAGCTTGTTGCCCAGACTGAGTTCCAGATCCAGGTGCTCGCCGATGACCCGGCGAAGTATTTTCATCAAATCAATAATGACTTGATTGAGATTCAAGTTCCTGGCCTGGATCACCTGGCGGCGGCTGAAGGCCAAGAGTTGGCGAGTCAACGAGGCGGCGTGCTCGGCGGCTTTGGTGATTTGGTTCAAGTCCTCATACGCGCTCTGTTCCGGCGGCGTTGTCTGCAACGCCAACTGGGCATGGCCCTGGATGGCTTGAAGCAGATTGTTAAAGTCGTGGGCCACGCCGCCGGCCAATTGTCCGATGGCTTCCATCTTCTGCGATTGGCGCAACCGGGATTCCAGTTCCGCCTCGTGGGTGACGTCCCGCCATACGGATACAAATTGAACAATTCTCCCGGCGGCGTCGCGTACCGGAGACAGTGCCGCTTCGGCCTCATAAGTCGTGTCGTCCTTCTTCCGACTTCTGATCCGGCCCTGCCAGACCTCGCCTCGAAGAAGACTTTCTCTCAGGTCCTCGAACAGGCTCTCGCTGGATTCTTCTCCCCAGAGCATTCGTGAGTTTCTGCCGAGAGCCTCCTTTTTCGAGTACCCCGTGATCTGTTCGAAGGCCGGATTAACGTACTCGATCGTTCCTTCGAGATCGGTGACAAAAACGCTTTCGGCGGACTGCTCGATGGCCGTGACTAACAGTGTGTGCTGTTCTTCGGCCTGTTTTCGCTCGGTAATGTCCTGTAGAATGCCAAGCGCGCCCACCACTTTTCCGGTCGAGGGATCGCGCAACGGCACCGAGCAGTCATTCAACCATTTCTCCTGCCCTTGGGGAGTGCGGATCTTCAAATCGACTCGATACCGATCCACTTTGCCTTCCCGAAAAGCAAGGCCGAGTTCCAAAGCGTCGGACGGCGCTTCCGCGTCGAGCACGACAATTTCCTGAACAATGTCTTTGAAGCAAGCGAACGAGAAGTCATCGCGGGGAATCCCGACGAGGGCTTCGATGCCGGCGCCGAGGAAATCATATTTCCGGTTCGTATATCGAAGTCGATAAGGCACGCCCGAAGCGTTCTCAATGACTTGGCGATAAATCGATTCGGAACGCGCCACGTCGGCTTCAATCAATCGATGCCGTTGGAGTCGCCGGGACACCCACTTGGTTGCCAAGCCCAATGCGATCAGACCAAAAAGCCAGAAAATCCCGTAGTTAACGACCACGGTTGTTAACTCGTTTCGCGGAACGGTCCAGCGGATATACCCGAGCAAGGACGCGGTGATCAATACCGTCCAGGCAATCGCCGGAATTAACAGGTAGCGCTTTCGAATGAGCGGCTCCGGAACCCTGTGCTCATCTTGCACCATGGTTCGAACCTCACTGGTTCCAAATAAGACTCAGGTAGGTGTTCGGACAACAAACTCCGTCCATCTCGTTTAGTTTACACCGGGAATGCGAGTCCGTCCAATCAGAAAGCCGGGGTTAGACCAGTGGTGGATTCGATTCGGCCCACGTCGGGATTTAGCAGCGGGGAAGGCCTCCATCGGCGTTCACCATAAGCGCCTGGATTTACTCGAATGTATCCGCGTCCCTATGCTGAATGTCACAAATCTGTTAAGATGATGGAAAGAAAAATAGAGGCTCGTTCGGGAATTCCGGAATGGTCGACAATCCTCTCAGGGAACAAGGAGATTGCCCGGTTCTTGCCAAAGCCGCCGGAACAGTGGACAATGGCTTAGAGTATTTCTCGAAAGTCTTGTCGGTTTCCCTCTCCTTCCCTTTCGAAGGGGAGGCGGGGAGGGGTAAATTTTACTCCAGCGGCACAGCTTACGCGCTTAAAAAGCAACCCCCTCTTGATCTCCCCCTTCGTAAGGGGGAGAAAAAGCTGGGCAGTGTCGCCACTTCTTGATTTTCATTTGGACAATTATTTCGAGAATTGATCTGACTTATCTTATGAATCGCTTTTTTAGGTATTTCCAACAGAGTAAGATGAAACAACTTTCGCGATTTCAAAATCGGATTCTGGCCTGGCCCTGGTTTTCGCCGGCGCTGTTCGGCGTTCTGATCCTCCTCGTTTATGGACGCGGGCTCCGCCTGGGATTCGTCCGGGATGATTTTGAGCTGATTCACAGTCTGCGAGACATTTCATTCTGGGACACGGTTCCTTTCTGGCGTCCGCTCTGGCGTCTTTGGCTGGGTCTGCTTTATGAAAGTTTCGGTTTCCGCCCGGTCGCTTTTCACTTCGCGAGCCTGGCCCTGCATGGATTAAATGCTTGCCTGGCCTTCTCGATTCTCACCGGGGCCGGAGTCAAGCGCCGGGCGGCGCTCCTCGGCGTTTGCTTATGGATCGTGATGGCCGGCAACGCTTACGCCGCGGTCTGGATCAGCGAGTGCAATGACTTGCTGGCTTGTTTTTTTCTTCTTCTTGCCACGCGAATCTGGATCGCGTTGATTCGCTGCCGGACGAAGCGATTTTCGCTGGGGGTATTCGCCTGTCTCTGTTGGCTGCTGTCGATGCTGGCCAAGGAGGTGGGATTGCTCTGGCCGCTCGCGGCCGCATCGGCACTGTTCTTTGTCTTAAGGCATTCCCCGGCGAATTCTTCTCAGAGAGGGCTTCGAGGGTTTGCCATTGGCCTTCCTTTGATTTCCTATGGATTCTACTTTGGGCTCAAGCTCATCGCCCACGGTGCTTCGGCGGGAATGCACACGCTCGTGGAGCCCGGCCGCGGGACGCATCTTTCAGGCAGCTCGGTCCCGGTCATTCTCATCGGGCGGCTGGTGCACTATGGAGAGGGAGTGTTGTATTCCGTGCTGCCCCTGGATCTGTTCCCCTCATGGGGCACACTGCTTGCGGGGGTGCTGGTTTTCGCCGTTCTGGCGGCCTTTTGGATTCGGGAATGGAAACAGGGAAACCGGCGGACGGGACTTCTCTTTGCCTTACTGGGCTGGACGCTGTTCTTCTCGCTTCATGCCAGCGTGGTTCCCCATCCCCGTACGCTCTATATTCCAACGCTTGGCACGGCGGCGATCATCGGGATCTTGTTCGATGCCGCCTGGGAACGTAAGCGAAGTCTTCCCGGGGTGATTGGAATCGTCTTCGCGCTGTACTTCCTGATGCACGTTGGCTTGGGGCAGCGGGTTGTTCATCGTCTTTCCCCGAACTATCATCAGAACCTGGTGCGCGCGGCGGAGTCGCTGGTCGAAAACTTTGCTTTAAAAGATCCGCCGCCGGAAATCCACGACCGGCATTTGTATCATCTCAAGCGCTCTTATTTACAGCAGCGTCTCCGGCACAAAGATCCCGAGCAATTGATTCGGCAAGGATTCGACCGGGACAACTGCTGGCGTAAATTTCTTCGCAGCGGTTTCACGAAGGCGTTCGGGACCGAGCGTACGAAGGGGGAGTAAATAATGTGGAATTTTTCCTTTTTATCTCGGCTTTATCGACGATTCGGACTTAAGGTGGCTGGCTGGGCGGTGCTGCTTCTCTTTGGCACGCTCGTCGCTTCGGCGGCGGACTTCTCACCCGATGCCTGGATTTCCCAGTGGACCTGCATCGGTCCCTTTCCCAATGGGGACGACCAAGGGCTGGAGCGCGATTGGCTGGCAGAATTCGGAGGCGAGCCGGCCTTTCAGTACCGGCCCGCGATGTCGCCGAGTGTTCTGCCCGGCGCGTCGCCTGCACCGAGGATCCAGACCGCCGCGCCAAATGAAGACGGTTTCATCGACTTTCGAGAAGTCTTCGGCATGTTGGAATTCAAAACCGCGTATGCCTGGTGCGAGCTGGACTGTCCCGAGGCGGGCTTCGCGTTTCTCAAGGTCGGCAGTGACGATGGCGTCAAGGTCTGGATCAATGGAGTGCTGGTGCACGAGCATTTCATCCGCCGGGGCGCCCAGGCGGATCAGGATATTGTCGTCGCCCGGATTCAGAAGGGAGCAAACCGGTGCCTTGTCAAGGTGGAGCAGGCAACCGGCGCGTGGGGATTCTTTCTTCGCTTCGGCCAGCTTCTGAGTCAGAAGGAAGGCGTTCACCTCAAGCTGCTCGATCCCATCCGGCCGCCGGTTATCCTTCTCGGCGCGCGCTATCCCATCGTTCAAAGTCTTTACCTGACGCTGTTGAACCATGGCACGAAGGACCTGGAGGAATTTCAGCTTGTCTGTCGCTCCGAGCAATTGCAGGAAAGTCGCTCGGAAAAATTCTCGTGTCCTGTTGGCCGCTGTCTTCAAACAACATTGGCTCTCGAACCACAATCCTCGCTTCGGCCGGGCGCGCCGGTCGATCTTCACCTTGAAGCTCGTCTTCCCGGCGGGGAGCGATTGGCGCTCGGCCGGCTGCAAACTGAGGCGGCCCTGATCCACCCGCTGCTGCAAGCGGGAAAGGCTGTGGATCGTTCGCCTTTTTATATTGTCCAGATCAGCGATCCGCATCTCGTCGCTCGGGACAGTGTCCTGGGGGGCGTGAAAACCGCGGAGCGGCTCGAGCAGGCGGTGGCCGAGATCAACGCGATGACACCGGCGCCCGATTTTGTCGTCGTCACGGGAGATATTCTGCTCGACCAGGCGCGCGGCTATCCGCTCTATGAATCCATCATGGCGAAGTTGAACGTTCCCTATGTCACAACGTTCGGCAATCACGACAAGCCGGCGGGGTTGGACGAAGCAGAGCGTGTGTTCAGCGCGTGGCGGATTCCTCCCTACTATGCGTTCGATTACAAGGGCTACGCCTTCGTCGTGCTCGATTCGGTCGCCGAGGTCAATCCGCCCAAGGGCGAGATCAGCGAGCCGCAGCGGCAATGGCTCGATTCGCTGCTCGGGCAATTGCCTTCCTCGCCCTGGCTCTTCTTCTTACACCACGAACTGTTCACGGGGACAGGCACGACGAATCAAGATGAAGTGCAAACGATTCTCGAAGCGCATCCCGGCGAAAAGTGGTTCTTCACCGGGCATTGGCACGCCGACTGTTTTGTGAAAAGAGGGAACCAGCGGCACGTCGTTACGACCGCCACAGCGTACCTCTTCTTCAATGCAGCGGAGATCAAACACGATCGGAAGATCCCCGGCTACCGGTTGATTCACTTTCACGAGGGAAACATCACGACAGAGTTCAAACCCCTGGGGGGAGATCCTTTGCCCGATCCGGGACTGGAAGGGTATTACACGGCGGAGGATGTCCGCACAGCGCTGGGAATGGAGAAATGATGTTATTTAGATTTTGATGTGCCGCTCGGCAAGCGGCACGTACCCGTACGCCCCTCCTGCCGGGAGGGGCTTGGGACAGCGCCAGGATTGGAAGTCGAATAAAAGGGGGATTGGGAGGTCTGGTAATGATTCCAAGATTGAAAAAATGCTGGATTATCGCGCTAATAGTAACGTTCTTAGGTGGCTGTCTTGATAATGAACCACTAACACCTCCGCTCTTCATTTGCATATCAGAAAGAATGTCTTCTAGTAGAAAAGAGATTCATCGCAAGATCCTTGTTTGCGATATGACGGGTAAGGCCAGAGCAACATCTATTGGTGAAGAACTGCATCTATCATGGGACTGGTTTATTCCCCCAACTTTTGCAGTGCAATTGCTGCCCATGAACAGATTTTTCTATAATACTGTGGATGGCGTTTATGAGTACGACATATTAAGAGATACCAAGCTATTGATCATTCCTCCTGAACAAGGTAAGGGTGGTGTTGTAGATTTCTATCTCTTTGAGAATAATGAAAATATGTTATTGATCCGACATTGGCAACCCATCAAGAAACTGATTCTGAGGAACATGCAAACGGGCGAGGAAGATTTATTGATAGAAGGAAAACAGGGTTATAATCTACATAGAAATCCTGTTTCCCCAAGCGGACGATTTCTATGGGTGCGGGATTATAATCGCAAATCACGCAAGTACATCCTTCGTTTTTTTGATCGTGAACTGAAGAGAGAAATCCTGAATATCGAATCAACAGAATGCTTCTCGATTGGATGGAATCCTTGGGGTGCACGAGATAACTTTTATGTTAGCCGTAGTAATGGATCGAGGTGGGAGGCACTGGAGGTTAACCTGCCTTTACGCACGACAAGATCTATAGGAGATCAGTTAAGTAATTGCACGACGCCATGTTCGTGGAATGACAACATTGTTGTTGTCGAAAGCAACCCGAAAGAATCCCGAGTTGCGGTGTACGATGCATCAGGCGATCTGCAAATGCATCTCCCTCAGGTCAGTAGCAGGTGTTTTAATCCTATTACATTTCCCGCTGAGGATTTTATCCTTTATGCGTCGGATGAGGGAGGAAACCAGAAAACACTTTTGTTCAAAGAAGGAATGAAGACGCCTGTGACACTAGCCGAAACAATCGACCCTCGGCCGGATTATAATGAAAAAGAAAATCTTTTGTTGCTTTGTGAAATCGAGCATATCGATTATGCGGAACTCAAGCCCGATGAACTCAAAGTTGTCTATCCCTATGGTATGAAAGCGGTTGATCGACCGGCCAAAGTGTATGTCATAAATCTGAAAGACTTTTCTCGAAAAGAGGTTTTCGACGACAGCCTCCTAGCTTTTTGGGTGCGTTAGTCTGTGATCCAGCTTAGCGCTGATGGCACTGGAAAATAGGAAGGGTGACATTCCAACTGTGTGGCGGGCTTTTCATCACCGAAGGTGATCAAAGCCCGGTGTTTTATGAAGGGCGTCGAACACCCTCTCCCTTTGGGAGAGGGATGGGGTGAGGGAAATTATTTAAATTGATTCCCTCACCAAGGCAGAGAAGAAAGCCAGCCTCTTGCGCCTGAGGCGCACAAGCCCAATGGGAGAGGATTTTGGCACGCTCGCGCTTTCACTCCCACTCGATTGTGGCGGGGGGTTTGGAAGTCACGTCGTAACAGACGCGGCCGACGCCGGGCACTTCGTTGACGATCCGGCTCGCCACCCGACCGAGAAGGTTGTGCGGCAGCTCGGCCCAATCGGCCGTCATGCCGTCGAGACTGGACACCGCCCGCAACGTGATCACGTTGCCATAAGTCCGCTCGTCGCCCATCACGCCCACCGAACGCACCGGGAGCAATACCGCGAACGCCTGCCAAACCTGGTCGTAGCATCCGCTGGTGCGCAGCTCGGAAATAAAAATCGCATCGGCCTTCCGCAACGTGTCCAACCGCTCGCGCGTTACGTCGCCAAGAATGCGCACTGCCAGTCCCGGCCCGGGAAAAGGATGCCGGCGAATGATCGACTCGGGCAGTCCCAGCTGCGCTCCCAACCGCCGCACCTCATCCTTGAACAGTTCTTTCAGCGGCTCGATGACCTTTCCCTGCCGGTCCAGTTCGAGGATCTCCGGCACCCGATTGTGATGGGTTTTAATCGTGTCGGAAGGACCCTTGGTCGAGACCGATTCGATCACGTCGGGATACAGGGTGCCTTGCGCCAAAAAATCGAACTCGCCCGCGCAGGAGAAAAAGACTTTGACGAACTCGTCGCCGATGATCCTTCGCTTTTGCTCCGGGTCGTCTACGCCCGCAAGGCGACTGAGAAAGCGCTCGGAAGCGTCATACCGCTCGAAGTTGAGATGAAACCGATCGTGAAAGGTATGAAAGACCTCGTCCGATTCGCCCAGGCGAAGGAGACCGTTGTCGACAAACAGACACTTGAGCCGGTCGCCGAGCGCCCGGTGAAGCAGCAGCGCCAGCACCGAAGAGTCCACACCGCCAGACAGCCCGAGCAGAACCTTTCCCGAGCCGACGCGCTCGCGCACTTCGCGGACCGTCTGCTCGCAGAAGTTCTCCATGGTCCAGCCGCCCTCGCAATCACAGATATCGAAGACAAAGTTGCGCAGGATTTGCCTTCCCGCCTCGGTGTGCACGACCTCGGGATGAAACTGGATGCCGAACAGGCGCTGCTCCTGTTTGCAGATCGCGGCGTAAGGCGAGTTATCCGTGCGGCCGATGATTTCAAATTCTTCAGGCAAACTTTCCAACCGGTCGCCGTGGCTCATCCAGACGACCGACGAGACAGGAACGTCTCGCCACAAGGGCGAGTCCGCCTGTGCCAGTTCCAGCTGCGCCCGGCCGTACTCCCGCTCCGCGGCGCGGGCAACCTTTCCTCCCATCAGCGTGGCGATCAGCTGAAGGCCGTAGCAGATTCCGAGCACCGGCGGTCCCAGTTCGATCACCTCGCGGGAAATCATGGGCGCGTTTTCAGCGTAGATCGACGAGGGTCCGCCCGAAAGAATAATTCCTTTCGGCTGAAAGGCCCGGATGGCTTCCAGCGGCATGTTGAACGGGTGGATTTCGCAGTAAACCCCTTCTTCCCGGATTCGCCGGGCGATCAGCTGCGTGTACTGCGAACCGAAGTCGAGAATAAGCAGGGATTCTTTATGCGTTGTCATTTTTCCACCAGGGTCCGGCTGCCGGGTTTGACCAGAGGGACTTTGTCCCGGCAGAGTGGACAGGATTCGGGTTGAAAAACATTCACCTTGATTCGGGTCAGCGCTTCGAAGCGAATTCCGAGATCGGTTGTCTCCTTGCGACGATCGACGATTGCGGCGAACGCCACGGGCGTGCCTCCCTGCGCCGTCACCAGCTGTTTCAGTTCCTGAATCGACCCGCCAGTTGTGACGACGTCTTCCACCAACAGCGCCTTCTCGCCCGGCTGGAGCTGGAATCCTCGCCGAAGCGTCAGCTGGCGGACTTCGCCGTGGCGCTCGGCAAAAAGAAAGCGAACGCCGAGCGAGCGCGCGACTTCATGACCGATGATCACGCCGCCGAGCGCCGGGGAGACGACCACGTCGATCGCCTCGCCCTTGAATCGGGCCGCCAGCGCGTCGCCCGCCTGTCGGGCAAGGTCCGGGTGCTGAAGCAGCTTCGCGCATTGAAAATACTGGTCGCTGTGCAGGCCCGAAGAAAGCAGAAAGTGCCCTTTGAGATGAGCCTCGGTTTCTTCGAGATGTTTAAGAACGTCCATTGAAAACCTCTCTTTCGATGATATCCCGATTATGGGATTGTGCCGGTCCTAGAGTGTCTCTCGAAAGTTTTGTCCGGTTCCCTCTCCTCCCCTTTGTAGGAGGAGAGAGATTTCTACCCCTCGGGTGGCCCACCCCTTGGGGTGGGAAATACTGATCCCACCGCAAGCGGTGGGGCACCCAGCCTTAAAAACGACCCCTCCAGCTCCCCCTTATCAAGGGGGAGAGAAGTCGATCGCCACTTTTCGTGTTTCATTTGGACAATCATTTCGAGAACCACTCTTAATAGACCGACAGTCCACTTGGTCGCGGCGCGGCGGTGATCCCTTTGACCAGATCGGGCAGCAGCTGAAGCGCCAGCCCGGAACTATAATTAAAGATCGTATAGCCGGGCGCGCCCAACTCGCGTGCGATCAGAATCTGGGTGATTACGCCGTCCGAGCTCAGTTGACTGGAGCTGGCCGTTGCGCCGATGCCGGGATAAAAAGGAATCCGCCCGGCGACCAACGTGTGCTGATTCGAAACGCGCTGGCGAAAATACTTAAAATCACTCGTATAGTCCATCGGGCAAATGAAATCCAGCGAACTCGAATCGATCCAGTCCACCCAATCCTGGGCAATCGAGCTTCGGCAGCTGGGATAATTCGAAAACACGGCGGCCGAAACTTTTGCGCTTAACTGTTCCTGATCGATCCCCGCGCGGACCGCTTCCACCAGGCGGGTGATTTGTTGAATTCTCCAATCGTTGTACGCCTCCGCCAACGACCCGGAATAACAATCGCTCGGCCAATTGTCAACCGTAAGCCCGGTCTGTTGCTGAAAGCGCTGTTGGCAGCCGTCGCAGTAGCAACACGTATGGTCCGGATAGCGGATATAGTCGAAGTGAACGCCGTCGACGTCGTACTTGCGAGCCACTTCAAGCATCGTGTCGCGTTCGAGGGCGAAATTATCGGGGTGCGACGGGCAAAGCCAGTCGACTGGGTCCCCATGGACGTCCACTTGCGTGCGCTCCGCCGCCCGCATGGCGTCGATCCAGGATTGCGGCGCGTGACTGCCGAATTTCCAATTGACTTTCCAAACGTGCACCTCGAGTCCATACCGGTGAGCCGCCTCAACGCATTGGGCGACCTGATCGCCGTATTGGTCGAACTCCTCGGAGCGAGGCAGCAAGTCGCTGGCGTAGTGTGCCTCGCCTCCCCAGAGCATGTTCGGAATCACCGCGGTGAATCCATGGTCTTTCAAGTTCTTAATCGACTTCTCCCAATCGCCCGGATATGCGCCGAGACCGGAATGCTCCCAAAAGGCGCGGAATTCCCCCGGCTTCGGCGACTGGCAATAATAATACGCTTCGAGGAGCGCCTCCTGGGCGCTCATTGCGGCTTGAATCGTATCGAAGTAGCGGTTCTGCGAGTACGCCTCGATCGCCGTCTGGCGAAGCGATCCGGCCTCGTCAAGGTAGCTCGTGACTGTCGCGTCCCGGGGACCGCCGTGCGCCTGTCCTTCAATGAACGCGACGGCCTCGGCGTACTCGTCCATCTCGCCCACAACGCCCAACCGGTCGAGGGCCACCGCTGCTGCTTCATCCCAAGTTTCGGGCCGAAAGTGGCCCAAGAGCGCCAGCACCATCCTTTCCTGGTTCGCATAATCCCCCGACAGCAGAACGTGCGACATGAACGCTCCGGTGCTTGAAACGACCCACGCCGGGTAAGGCTGTTGCACGCCTTGAGCATCCTCCCAGTAGGCGATGGTGCGGGCGTCGGGCGCATCCGGAAGGACCGAGTAAATATTCCAGGAAGTCTGATATGCGCGCTCGGGCAGTCCGATGATCTCCGGCGCGTTAAATCGATAAGCACTGAACTGTCCGGGATACTGCGCCTGAACCCAAGCGAGTCTGCGGAGTCCCAACACGTCCGGCATGCGTCCGGGAATGGAGTAAAAGCTGAGCACCTTGCCTCCCGCCCGGGTGAACGCATCAACTCGGTCAATCTCGGCGTCGCTCATCCCGCTGTTGTAGGGAAAGATTGCCAGGTCGGCTTGTCCCAGGCCATCCGAAGCCACGCTCGCATCGGTAATGTATCCATACGGCAGATCCCATTTCGTCATGACCTGCTCGATCACTTTGGCATAGTCCAAATCGCCTTCGACAATGAGAATCTCGGGAGAGAACGTATAGAGGCGCTTCAGAGCCAGCGTGCACGGTCCTTCACTGCCTTTCCACGGCGAAAGGCGAATGCGATCGACCTGGCTCCAATCAAACGAGGGGCCCTCGTTAATGAAGTCGCCCTTGTGCCACGTCCAAACCTGCCATCCCTCCTGGCTGATCGAGGCGGCGCGGCCCGTCCACCCGGCCGGACAATGAAAGTAAAGCGTGAAATGGGAAATGGGGTCCGGGTTATCCACAAAGACCTCGAGCGAGAAACGTTCGTATTGGGACAAATCGAGATCGATGCTTCCGTCCCACCAGTTGCGCTCGACTTCAGTTGTCATGTTCACGGGCAGCACCATCACCCGCTCTTCGCCCCAAACGCCCGAGGACGCCATGACCGCCTCGGCGACGCCGCTCATCGGTCGCCAGACCGCCTGCGCCTCCGCGCTCGACGCATAGTCAAAGTCGTCAACCGAGGTCGTCTCCAGGGCGAGACCGGGAGAAGATGCGAACAGAAGTAAGAACAAAGCGAGCAGGAAGGCTGACGGCAAAGCCGGTAGGGTGGGTGCCAACCCACCTG
>Ga0272444_10000380_pt1 | contig 48563 bp, 45 predicted proteins | sample SSMForm13_FD_201033 | JGI IMG/M metagenome (GOLD analysis project Ga0272444, IMG submission 201033) | Marine sediment archaeal communities from Little Sippewissett salt marsh, Falmouth, MA, United States - SSM-Form-13 | ecosystem: Environmental > Aquatic > Marine > Wetlands > Sediment ... | reverse complement strand
CGCCTTGAGCTTGAACTTTTTTCGAAACCGTCTGGTTTTTGATTTTTTGGCGGTTCAAAAATGACGGTTCCGCAAAAAGCCCAATCTCTGCGTTGCGCTGCATCTCGAAGTCGCTGCGGCGTACATCCAGTACGCCTCACTCCCCGAGATTTGCGCGCCTTGAGCTTGAACTTTTTTCGAAACCGTCTGGTTTTTGATTTTTTGGCGGTTCAAAAATCACGGTTCTGCAGAAAGGCCAATCTCCGCGTTGCGCTGCATCTCGAAGTCGCTGCGGCGTAAAGTAGTACGCCGCACGCCGCTGAGATTTGCGCGCCGTGGCTTGAACTTTTTCGAAACCGCCTGGTTTTCGACTTTTTACCGGCTCATCAAAGATGATGGCGACATAGCGCCGCTTGATGCGTCAATACGCTGTGACGGGCGGAAAATCCGGCCGCAGGTCAGGCCATTTCAAGCAGAATCTCGATTTTGGCCTGGTGTTCGCTGAAGCCCATGATGATCTCCTGGATGTCCTGACTCGTGATCTGCAGCCGTTTGAGGGTTTCGTCGTAGAAATGGTAGGCCAGGCCGTCCGACCCGCCGCCCAAACCCAGCATCATGCCCACCGTATCGCCCAGGTAGACCAGGTTGGTTTCCAGATCATCGCGCGCCGCCGGACAATCCAGGTGATGGTGCTGGATGATGGCCACCAGCTTGCCGCTGAACTGCCATTTTTTGGCCACGATGGCCCCCAGCTCGGCGTGATCGACGCCGATGACCTTTTTTTCAGCGGTTTTAAAGCTTATCCCCTGGGTCTGAACCAGGTTGTCGATCATCCCGAAGGCCTGTGCGACGAAGCGGTCCAGGATCACTTTGCCGATATCCTTCAACAGCGCCCCGGTGAAGACCCGCGGTCTGGCCTCGGCCGCCAGCTTTTCGGCCAGGTCCCCCGCGATCAGCGCGGTGGATACCGCGTGGCGCCACAGTTCGCCCTCCTGGTGGCCGTAGCCTTGCTGGGCCCGGCCGAGATTGGCGCGGCAGCACTTGATCAGCACCAGATTGACGACTTTCTCCAGGCCCAGCAGGGTGATGGCCTCCTGGACCGACTCGATTTTACGCGGCATCCCGAAATAAGCCGAATTGCACATCCTGAGGAGATCGGCCGTGATGAGGGGATCGTGGGTGATGATATCGGCAACCTCGCGCAGCGAGGCCTGGGGGTCATCGGCAATTTTCACCAGGCGGCTGACGACCTGGGGCAGTGGTTTGAGCTGGTCGATCGCCTGAACCAGTTTTTGGACCGATATCATAGGGTCATCTTCCCGTGGCCCGGGATCGAAATCCGGCACCGGCCGCTGTGGAGGTCCAGCCGCAGGCCGCGGTAGAATTGGCCCCCGACCTCTTCATGCTGGATTGGGATCTGGTTTGCCTGCAGAATTCTGCGCAGGGCCAGCAGGTTGCGCTGACCGATGTCGAAGGGCCCCTTCTGATCCAGGCCGCAAGCGCCCCCGGCCACCGTCACCTGCAGCCGTGAGGTTTCCCCCCCGGCGCCCATGAGCGCCTGCAGCAGGGCCGGGATGCCGGTGTCGGCAAACAGCGCGGGCGTCTTTTGTGCTCTGGAGCGGTTCAGGCTGGCGTCCGGCAGCAGAAAGTGCAGGATCCCGCCGGTGCGTGCAACCGGATCGAAAGCCGCCAAGCCCACGGCGGTCCCCAGCGCCTCGGTTGCCAGAACATCCTGCGGGTTGGCGGACACCTTCAGGTCCGCGGGTGCGACCAAGATTTCCATACAGGCTATTATCGGAAAAACCCCGCCGAGCTTGACCCCGTTTTGACCGCTGCCCGAGGCGTCGGGTGCTGCGCGTTGCTTTGATTTTGCCGCTTCGTGCATATCATTACCTCAGCCTTTCTGACCGGCGAGGATCAAGCGGCTTTGGTCCAGGCAGGGAACGGCGTTTGGCCCCGGGGAAAGGGGCTGTTGGAGGCGGATGACCATGGCCGATTTTCGTTTTTTCAAAACGCTGCTCAAATTGCCCGCATCGCGCTTGTCGCGGCGGATCGTATTTTGGGTGTTTGCCAGCGTGATTCTGATCGAGGCCATCATCCTGGTGCCCTCGGCACACAAGCGCAAGGGGGAGCTGCTGGATCGATTAAAAGAGGTCTCCTCGGCCAAGGTCTCGATGGTGATGGCCTTCACCCCGCCCGCAATCGCCGACGAGGCTCTGCTGCAGCGGCTGATGGTGATGCAAGCCCATCCCTTTGTGCTGGGGGGCACCCTTTACCGGGCCGACGGGGCGCGGGTGGGCAGTTTCGGGGAGCCCCCCGAGCTGAGCCTCGAGGCGTTGAAAACCCCAAGCCCCGCGGGCATCGAACAGCGCAATCCCCGGCGCTATGACGTGGTCTGCCCGTTGGATGGGCTGTCGCCCTCACGCATCCTGATCCTGCGGCATGATACGACCTGGGTGCAGCACGAGCTTTACGCCTACATTCTTCGGATTGCCGGGCTGGTGGTCATCATCTCGCTTTTTGTGACCGTCGGTGCCTGGGTGGCGCTGGATCCCATCGTGGTGACCCCGATTCTCAACCTGCGCCGGGACCTGGTCACGGCCGGCGAGGCCATCGTGCGGGATGCCCCGGCGCCTGCTTTCTATGCCGCCACGGTTCGGCGCCAGGATGAACTGGGAGAGGTGATCACGGCCTTCAACCGCATGTACCGACAGATTTCCGAGGCCATCGAGAAACGCAAGCATGCCGAAGCCGCCCTCAAGGAGAGCTTGCAGCAGGTGGAAGCCTATTCGGCAACCCTGGGCAAGGAGCTGGACCAGGGGCGCCAGATGCAGCGGAATTTTTTGCCCCGGCGGCTGCCGCAAAACCCCGGCTGGGAGATTGCCGTCTTTTTCGAGCCGGCCCGCCAGGTGGCGGGGGATTTTTATGATGTCTTCGAGCTACCCGGAAGCCGCATCGGCTTGGTGATCGCCGATGTCTGCGACAAGGGGGTCGGGGCCGCCCTGTTCATGGCGCTCTTCCGCAGCCTGATCCGCATTTTTTCCGGCCAGAGCGCCCTGGAGGGTGTGGGGCTGCCCAGGCCCGACGTTCCGCTGCCGGGCCAGGCGCCGAACCCGTGTCAGAACCAGATGCTTCGCGCGGTGAGTCTCACCAATGACTATATCGCCCAGAACCACAGCGATCTGGGGATGTTCGCCACCCTTTTTTTCGGAGTGTTGGAGGCTCCCACCGGAAAACTGACCTACATCAACGGCGGCCACGAGCCGCCCCTGATCGTCGCCGGGGGCGCCGTCAAGCGGGTTCTCTCGCCCACCGGACCGGCGGTGGGGATGTGGCCGCAGGTGGTTTTTCAGCGGGGCGAGGCGACCCTGGCACCCGGCGACGCGCTGGTGGGCTTCACTGACGGCGTGACCGAGGCCCTCTCGCCAGTGGGCGAGATGTTCGGCAAGCAGCGGCTGCTGGACCTGATGGCCGGCCGCAACGGCTCGGCCGCCGAATTGGTTGAGCGCCTGCGCGCCCAGCTCTTCACCCACATCGGCGACGCCCAGCCGTTTGACGACATCTCGCTGATTGTGGTTCGGCGCGGTCCTGAAAAAAAACGGCCTGACGCCACCGGGGCGGCAGGCCGACTGGACGCCTGACAGACAGTGATCGGGCGCGCTATCCGTTCTTTTTTTCGAAGGCGCGCATGAAATCCGCCAGGGCTTCCACCGCCGCCAGCGGGGTGGGGTTGTAGATCGATGCGCGGCAGCCGCCCACGGAGCGGTGTCCCTTGAGCCCCCCGAGACCGTTTTCGAGGGCCTTGGCCACGAAGCGTTTTTCAAGCTCCTCGCTGGGCAGCCGGAACGTGACGTTCATCAGAGAGCGGCTGTCCGGCTCGGCGGTCCCGCGGTAAAATTCGCTGGCATCGATGACCCCGTAGAGGACTTCGGCCTTGCGGCGGTTGAGGGCCTCCATTGGTGCCAGGCCCCCGACGGTCTCCTCGATCCATTTGAGCACCAGCTGAACGGTGTGGATCGCAAAGCACGGCGGGGTGTTGTAAAGCGAATTTTTTTCCGCAAAGGTGGTATAGGAGAGCATCGTGGGCAGGGTCGCGGGGACCCGGGAGAGCATGTCGTCGCGGATAATGGCCATGCAGACCCCTGCCGGGCCGATGTTTTTTTGGGCCCCGGCATAGATCAGGCCGAATTTGGTAACGTCGAATTGCCGGCTCAGGATGTCCGAGGACATGTCGGCCACCAGCGGAATTTTGCCGGTATCGGGAAACGCGCCCCACTGGGTGCCCTTGATGGTGTTGTTGGAGGTGATGTGGACATAGGCCGCATCGGGGGTGAAGGCCATCTCGCGCGGGATGTAGCTGAAGTTGCGGTCCTCGGAGGAGGCCACCACCTGGATCCTCTTGTTCAGAATGCGGGCCTCCTTGATCGCCTTGGTGGACCAGGTGCCGGTGTTGACGTAATCGGCGCATTCGCCGTCCCGCAGGAAATTCATCGGGATCATGCAGAACTGCAGACTGGCTCCGCCCTGCAGAAAGAGCACTTTGTAGCGCGCGTCCAGCTGCAGCAGGCGCCGGGTGCGCTGGACAGCGTCGTTGAGCAGGGCCTCGAACTGCTTTGAGCGGTGGCTGATCTCGGTGATGGACATCCCGGTGCCCTCGAAATTCAGGAAGGACGCCTGGATTTCCTCCAGCACGGGCAGGGGCAGGGCGGCGGGGCCCGGGTTGAAATTGTGGATGCGGTTTGCCTTCATTCATCTCCTCCAGTTGCATTGCCATTGCCTGATTGATAGCGCTGTATGGGCCTTTCGGGCTGCCATTTGTACAGATTGACCGTGAGAAGTCAATCTCAATTTTGAGCATGGGTTCACAACCGTCGGTGCCGAAGACCCTCTGAAGGGAGTTGACAGTGGCCCCCGCTTATCTTATCCAACCCCCGCGCGGTCTTCGCCGATGACAGCCGCTGGTGCCCCATGAAGCGCTATCCAAGGGGGTTACCCCGGCCGAAAAAAAGGGTTCTGCCATGAAAATTCTTTCCTTTCCCTCGGCCGCGGCCGAGAAACGACTGGCCGCGATTGTCAACCGCGATCTGGCCGTCCGTAAAAAAGACCTCCAGGCGGTGGGCCGGATCATCGCCGCCGTTCGCCGCCGCGGCGACAGCGCCCTGGTGGAATACAGCCAGCGCTTTGACGCCCCAGATCTGACCGCGGCCGATATCCAGGTCCGCCCTGAGGAGATCGCCGCCGCCCACAGCCAAGTGGACCGGAATTTCATCCAGGCGCTTGACCGGGCCGCGGATCAAATCGCCGATTTTCACCGGCAGCAGGTCGGCCACTCCTGGATCCGCACCCAGCGGCCGGGCACGCTCCTGGGGCAGCTGGTCAACCCGGTGGAGGCCGCCGGCATCTACGTGCCGGGCGGCAAGGAGGGCAAAACCCCGCTGGTATCCTCGGTTCTGATGGGCGCCATTCCCGCCCGGATCGCCGGTGTGCGGCGGCTGGCCATGGTTACGCCGCCCACCCGCGGCGGCAAGGTCGACCCCCACCTGCTGGTGGCGGCGGATAAGGCGGGGGTCGATGCCATCTACCGCGTTGGCAGCGCCTGGGCCATCGCGGCCCTGGCCTACGGCACCGAAACCATCCCGGCCGTGGAGGTGATCGTGGGGCCGGGCAATGTCTACGTCACCCTGGCCAAAAAGCTGGTGGCGGGCACGGTGGGCATCGACATGATCGCCGGGCCCAGCGAAATCCTGGTGATTGCCGACCGCTCGGCGCAGCCGGCCTTCGCGGCCGCCGACCTGCTTTCCCAGGCCGAACACGACCCCCTGGCGTCGGCCGTGCTGCTGACCGACTCGGCCGAAGTGGCCAAGGCCGTCGTGGCGGCCGTCCAGGATCAGCTGCCGCGTTTGGCGCGCCGCGAAATCGCCGCGGCCTCGTTGGCCCGCTACGGAGCGGCCCTGGTGGTGCCGGATATCGAAACGGCGGTGGCGCTGGCCAATCGGATCGCTCCCGAACATCTGGAACTCCAGCTCGCGGCGCCCTTCGACTGGGTGGGCCGGATCCGCAATGCCGGCGCCGTCTTTCTCGGCCATTTCACGCCGGAGCCGGTGGGAGACTACGTCGCCGGCCCCAACCACGTCCTGCCCACGGCGGGCACGGCGCGCTTTTCCTCGGCCCTCAGCGTCGAGCACTTCACCAAGAAGACCAGCCTGATCCACTATTCGCGGGCCGCCCTGGAGGATGAAGCCCGGGATGTCATGCGGCTTGCCGAAACCGAGGGGTTGGGCGCCCATGCCAATGCCGTGCGCGTCCGGCTCGAACCCGAGGCTGCCCACCCGCCAAGGCTCTGACGGCCACCCTGGCATACCGGGCCCCGGGCGCGACGCCGCAGGTGGCTACCCGGGATATTCGAAGACCTCCCCGCGATAGTTGGACACCCGCAGCCGGTTCGGGCCCTCGCCCTGAACATAGCCGGGCAGCAGGGGCACCTTGCCGCCCCCGCCCGGCAGGTCGATCATGTACTGGGGGACGGCCATGCCCGAGACAGCGCCGCGCAGGCGCCGCATCAACTCGAGGCCCCTGCGCACCGGGAGCCTGAAGTGGGCGGTGCCCCGGATGGGGTCGGGGTGGTGCAGGTAGTAGGGTTTGACCCGCATCTTGAGCAGCCCCCGCAGCAGGGTTTGCATCACGCCCGGGTCATCGTTGACCCCCCTGAGCAGCACGCTCTGGCAGCCCAGCGGAATGCCCGCGTCGGCCAGCGCGGCGCAGGCGCGGGCGGCTGCGGGGGTCAGCTCGGCCGGGTGATTGAAGTGGGTGTTGAAAAACAGCGGGTGAAAGCGCCCCAGGATGCCCACCAGGCTCGGGGTGATGCGCTGGGGCAGGGTGCAGGGGATGCGGGAGTGGATGCGGATGGTTTCCACATGGGGGATCGCCCGCAGCGCCGCCAGCAGGTCCCCGATGACGTCGTCGGCCAGCATCAAGGGGTCGCCCCCGGAGAGAATCACCTCCCGCACCTGGCGCTGGTCCCGGATATAGGCGAGGCCCTCGCGCCGGGTTGCGGTGGTGATGCCGGCCGCGCGGCCCACCTTGCGTTTGCGCATGCAGTGCCGGCAGTACATGGCGCACTGGCCCGAGACGGCGAACAGCACCCGGTCCGGGTAGCGGTGGGTGAGGTGGGCAACCGGGGACTGGGACTCTTCGCCCAGGCCGTCGGCAGCGAGCGGCGATTCGGCGATCTCGGCCGGGTCCGGGACCGCCTGGCGCCAGATGGGGTCCCCTTCCCGGCGGATGAGCCCCAGGTAGTAGGGGGTGATCCGCATGGGGTAGCGCCGGGTGACCGGTCGGATGCGCTCCGGGTCGACGGGCAGGCGGGCCGCCAGGTCTTCGGCGGTGACGATGCTCTCCGCTATCAGCCGCTGCCAGCTGTCGCCTGCGGGGTCTTGGGCGGATGGCGTGCCGGGGGTGTCGGGGGCCATACGGCGAATTTCCTCTCAAAAACCTGGTCATCTGGATCGAGAACCCCACCATACAGCGCCTGGCCGCAAAAGTCGAAAACTATACCGTGAGCGGTCCCAATCTTGGATTTTTGGTTAATGGTCGTTCAAGATACAGATCGGCAATTTGTGGTGCACGCCCCTGCCGCAGGCTGTGAGGGCCGCCAAGAGTCGCCGTGATTTGACGGACCGGCCGAATCGGTTTATCTTCTCCTGCCCTGTATTTTACCGAACCGCTGGCAACCGGCCAGGGCTGCAGACCCCGGCCCCGCCGGTTCAGCAGGAGGACTTTCAGATCGCCTCCGGAAGGGTGCCATCAGGTGCAGGATTCCGACGACGCAGCGGGCCTGGCCCGCCTCTTTGACTTTCTGCGGCGGCTCTATGAAGAACAGCTGCCCTTCAACCGGGTGCTGGGACTGACGGTGCGCGTCCTGGGAGAAAAGGAAGTCCAGGTGGCCTTTCCCATGCAGGCCAGCCTGGTGGGCAACCCCCACTACGGAATCCTCCACGGCGGGGTCATCTCGTCGGTGGTGGATGTCGCCGGTGGGCTTGCGGCCACCGCCGGGGTCTTGAGACAGCTTGTCGGCCAGCCCATGGATCTGATTGTCCAGAGGGTTGCCCGGATCGGCACCATCGATCTGCGGGTGGATTACCTGCGGCCAGGCAAGGGCCGGGAGTTTGTGATCACCGGTGCCACCATGCGCGCCGGCAGCAAAGTGGCCGTCACCCGGATGGAGATGCACAGCGAGGCCGGGGTGCTCATTGCGGTGGGCACTGGGACCTATATCGTGGGCTGACAATGGCGCCCAGCGAAATTTTGCCGGGGGAGCCGCCCCGGATCTTGGGGGCGGCGGCGCCGGCGGCCAACCAGGAAAGGATCGTCATGTTTTCCAAGGAAGCCATTCAGGCCATCGTGAATCTCTTCAGCCGGCGCGGCGTGATGCTCTACCATGCCTGCCAGTTGACGCAATTTGAAGCCTATCTGCGAGCCGGCGCTCTGGGTTCGAAAGCGGCCCGGGAACAGACCGGCGCCGAGGCCGAAGACGACGGCAGCGCTCCGGCGGGGGAGCCCGCCGCCCGCCCGCTGGGGGTGTACCTGGCGGATCCGGGCGCGTCTTTCGCCCGGGACCTGCAGGCGCTGCCCGCCCTGGAGGGGCCGATCGTGTTTCAGCTCAAACCGGCGGCGCTGGAAAGTGCCGCCGGCCTCGCCGTTTGCCTGAAGCCCCGCGATGCGGCGGACTTCGACCCCGGGCGCCACACCCTTGCCGCCCCGGAGGATGTGGCGAACCTGTTCAAGTACACCCAGGAGGCCCCGCTGCCGGAAAAGTCGTTTCTCAAATCCGCAGCCGAGATCCGGGCCGCTTTCCACTGTGAGGATGCCGCCGAGCCCCGCCTCTACCTGACCCCGGCGGCGGGCGGGGTGCCCTTCGGCCAGATCGCCTCGGTATGGGTTGACAACTATCTCATCGCAAAGCGGCAGTTGCGGGATTGGGTACATGCCATTCTGGTTTATTTCGACCATCGCTTTTCCGTCCAGCGCCGTTACAGCCCGGCGGATATCGGCGGTCTTCTGGCAAACCGGCTCGCCGCCTGCCTGCAGACGGGTGTGCCCAGTTTGGCGGATTTGGCGCGCGAAGCCGACCCCGCCCTGCGGCAATGGGCCGGGGCGCTTGCACAAAAGGGCCTGGAGCGGGATTTCGAAATCTTCGCCCGCGGCTTCCGGGAGGGGACCTTGCTGCCGATCATCACCGGCCGCGAAACCCTGGCAGCCGACGCCGCCATTTCCCAGGAAGGCGCGCCGCAGCTGTCGCTTCCCCGGGCAAAACGGGAACTGCTGGAGCGGCTGCTGCAGGAGAAAATTCCCCTGGCCGGCATTGCCCGGATCATGGACCTGGAAGAGAAACTGATTCGGGCCTACGCCGCCCGCAAGTGACGCCGCCGGCGGTCGCCCGCTGTTGGGAGGGGTGCGCCCGGGAATTGCGGCGGGCGGCCCGGCCCGCCTGCCCCGTCGGCGCCAACCTGCGCCCTGCGGCCCGAGACCGCGCGCGGAACGCACCCCGCAATCCGGCCCGGCGTACCCATAAGGAGGCCCCATCGCCGCATCGCCCTTTGCCATAACCAACATTCGGCTCTTCATCGCCTTCAGGATTTTTTTCAACGCCCGCTTCTACTACCCGGTTTTCACGATCCTATTCCTTGATTTCGGCCTCTCGCTGGAGCAGTTTGCCCTTCTCAACGTGGTCTGGGCGGTGACGATCGTGCTGCTGGAGGTCCCCTCGGGGGCTTTGGCCGATGTCATCGGGCGGCGCAACCTGCTGGTCGGCAGCGGTATGCTGATGGTCGTTGAGATGGCCATCCTGTGCTTCGCCCCGCTGGGCAAGCCGAACCTGTTGTTCGCCCTTTTCCTGGTCAACCGGATTCTCAGCGGCACCGCCGAGGCGGCCGCCAGCGGCGCTGACGAGGCGATTGCCTACGATTCGCTCAAAAAAGAGGGCGATACCCGGGACTGGGGCAAGGTGCTGGAATTTCAGATGCGGGCCCAATCCCTGGCCTTCATCGGCGTCATGAGCGTGGGCGCGGCGGTCTACGACCCGCTGCTGGTGCAAAAGTTGGCCGACTGGCTGGGGATGCCGGTTCAACTTTCGCAATCGGTGACGCTGCGCTTTCCCCTCTACCTCTCGCTGCTCATGGCCCTCGGCGCGCTTTTTACGGTGCTGCGGATCAAGGAGGTTGCATCGCCCGCCAATGCCTGCAGCGGCGACCCGGCGGCCTGCGGCAATGCCATCCAGCAGGCGTTCCGGCTGACCTTCGGTGCCGGCCGCTGGCTTCTGAAAACCCCCTTTGCCCTGGTGATCATTCTGGCCGGCCTGCTTTTTGACCACATCGTGCGGATGATCGTCACGCTGAACAGCCAGTACTACCGGCTGATCGAAATTCCGGAGGCGCTTTTCGGGTTGATCGCCTCGGCAATGGCCCTGCTGGGGCTTTTTCTTCCCCGAATCGCCCGCTGGCTGGCCGAAAACCGGACACCGGTCGCGAACCTCGCCATTCTCTCCCTGGTCACCCTCGCCGGCCTTGTGGGGGTGACCTTCTTCTGGCCGCGGTGGGGGCTGCTGCCCATGTTGCTGCTGCGAACGGCGATGCTTTTCACCGCCTTTTTCGTCAGCCACTACCTCAACCGGGTTGCCAGCTCCGAACAGCGCGCCACCATCCTGAGCTTCAAGGGGCTGGCCTTCAACCTGGGCTACGGCCTGATCGGGCTGATGTACGCGGCGCTGCTGGCGGTGCTGCGCTCCGGCAATCATCGCGAGGTCGTGCTTGGGTCCCCCGAGGCCGCTGAAGCGGCGATTTTCCGCGAGGCGATGCAATTTTTTCCGCCCTATTTCCTGATAGTCTTGCTTCTTCTGGGCGTTTTCGCATGGTGGCGCTTGCACGGCGGCAACCGGCACCGCGAAATTGGGTAAAAAAATTCCCATCCTGGTCGGTTTTCCTTCCTTTGCCGGGTCCTAAACGCCAAACCCCGGTTTTCGATTCCGCCTCGATTGAAAACAAAAATATCTGAAATAATTTGAATTTAAAACATTTTGATTTCGCTGGCATGATCTTTGATTGTTGCCGGGCAGTCCCCTTGTGCAGTCTTTTTTGTGCCCCGGCCGGCAGACACGGCCTGACCCTGATGGAGGAGCGCTAATGAGAAACGCCCAGCAGCCCAACAATCAGCAGCAGTCCCTTTTGCGGCATTATGAAAACTCCGAATTTCGCCAGCAGCGGCGCGGCAAGCCGCGGAAATCCTGCCGTATTCCGGTCACCTTCTCCTTCGGCAGCGAGGAGCGCTATGCCGAGTTGATGGAAAACATCAGTCTTGAAGGGGCCTTTATCCGGACCGATGTGTACTTTTTTCCCGGTGAAGAGGTGATCGTCTCAATTCCTTTTGCCAAGCGTAAAAGACAGGTGCGGGTCCGGGGAAAAGTGGTGCGGCACAACGCCCAGGGCATCGGGATCAAATTCGAAAAGCGCCCCGGCTCCCTGACCAAAGCCAGATAGCGCCCCATTGCGACCGGTAAAGTTTGATGAACCGGTAAAAAGTAAAAACCCAGACGGTTTCGAAAAAAGCGCCAAGTTCAAGGCGCGCAAATCTCAGCGGCGTGAGGCGTTCTTATTTACGCCTCAGCGACTTCGAGATGCAGCGCAACGCAGAAATTGGCCTTTTTGCGGAACCGTCAAGTTTCGGGCGTTCAAACCGATAGGTTAGGCAGGTGATCTTTTTGAAGGCTCTTCAGGCGAACGCTTTCAGGCCGCGTGATCTATGACGGGGAAAATGACCATTGCGCTGCTGAAGCGGGAAGCGGAACTTTATCGCTCCCAGGGGCTTCACCGTGAGGCGATCGGCGTCTACCAAAAAATTCTGGAAATCGGCAGCCCGCTCGATCCGGAGGTTCGGCAGGCGGTGCAGGGCCGGATGCAGGTCTTGTCCCAAGAGCTGGCGGCAATCGAGACCGGGCCCTGCGACGCCATTTCAGCAACGGAGGTCGAACTCATCCGGAGCACCTGGGATACGGGCGGCAAACCCTGCAACCTGCACAACTGCGCCCGTGCATTCCGGGAGATGGGGCTTTTCGAAGAGGCCCTGGCGGCATATGCCAAACTCTATCAGCCGCTTTGCCCGGCGCCGGATGTGCTCGCGGGGCTCTGTGAATGCCTTACCCGCTGCTACCCCGCGGCAAAACGCCCGGAGCGCTTTGTCCATCTGCTCTTGCCCCATGGTCTGAACAGCCGTCAAACCGCCGACGCCCAATTTCATCTGGCGGAGGTGGCCGAGAAAACGGGGTTCGGGGAGACAGCTCTCGCGCTGTACCGCGCCGTCCAGCAGATCGATCCCGGCTACCCAGGGCTTCGCCGGCGCCTGAATTGGCTCTCCGGCCGGGGGCAATTGCGCTTTGCGCGCGCTGCCCGGAGGTTCGGGTCCTCTTTTGCGCGGGTGCTTGAAAACGGCGCTCTCGGGGGACTTGCCCGCCGCCTGGGGCTGCTGCCTGCGGCGCTGGCAAGCCGGTTGCGGGCCAAGGGGTATCCGGCAGCCCGCAATTGAGGGCAGCGGTCAGGTTGCTGCCGGCCGCCGGTGGCACCGGAACCGCACCATTCGCGCACCCCCGCACGACCCCTGGAAAGCGCAGGCGACGGCCCGGCGCGAATTTTTCCATCTTGACATTCAGCCCCGAGAATACATATACCTTACCCTTGCAAACCCTTCACGGCTTGTTGAAGGATGCCCCCTGTCGCGCGCTACCCTGCGCCACGATGGTCCGGCCAGCGTCACGCCGAGGCCGAAATTATCGCGGCAGCATCCCGGACCGCACCGCCCAACCGCCTTTTTTGTCAGCAGGCTCCGCACTTGGTATGGGGCGTAACCTTCGGGTCCGTGCGGGGTGATGGCCCGGCCCACCGTCTGAAAAATGCCGCCTTGCTCAAGTGATCCCTGAGGAATCGCCGAATGGATCTTGTCGCAGAATTCAAAAGGCCGGTCGCCCGGCTCGGCGCTGCCGCCATCGCGATTGTCCGGGAGTTGGGGGTCTTCACGCTTTTCACCCTCAAGGGCCTCTGGCACATTGTCACCTTGCCGCTCCAGATCGCCAAGATCCTTCATCAGGTTTATTTCATCGGCATGAAATCGGTGCTGGTGATATGCCTGACCGGCGCCTTCACCGGCATGGTGCTCGGCTTTCAGGGTTATTACAGCCTTGTGAAATTTGGTTCCGAAGGGTTTTTGGGCGCAGCTGTTGCGCTTTCGCTTGTGCGTGAATTGGGGCCGGTGCTGACGGCGATCATGGTGGTCGGCCGCGCCGGGTCGGCGATGGCGGCGGAAATCGGGATTATGCGGATTTCCGAACAAATCGATGCCCTTGAAACCATGGACATCGATCCCGTGCGGTTTTTGGTCAGCCCCAAACTGGCCGCCTGTCTGATCAGCTTTCCACTGCTCACGGCTGTTTTCGACGTGGTCGGCATTTTCGGCGGCTATTTGACCGGTTCGGTCCTGCTGGGGATCAACCCGCACATCTACTATGCGCGGGTGGAGTCGGGGGTTTTGCTGGAGGACGTCACCGGCGGTTTCATAAAATCGGTGGTGTTTGCCCTGGTGGTGGCGTCGATCTGTTGTTATCAGGGGTTCTTTACCCACAAGCGGGCCGACGGGTTCGGGGCCAAAGGGGTCAGCCTTTCGACCACCTCGGCGGTGGTCCAGTCCTGCGTGATGATCCTGGTTGTGGACTATGTGCTGACCTCTTTTCTGATGTAGGCCGTGATGAAGCAGCCCCTGATCGAATTCAAAGATGTCTGCAAGAGTTTCGGCACCAACCACGTATTGCAGGGCGCCAGTTTCCGGATTTTCCCCGGTGAGGTGACCACCCTGATCGGCAAGAGCGGGGTGGGCAAAAGCGTCCTGCTGAAGCTGATCATCGGGCTGCTGGCGCCCGATTCGGGGGAAATCCTCTTCGAGGGCCGACCGCTTGCGGGGATGAACAAACAGGAGCGCAAGGCCTTCAAACGCAAGTTCAGCTACATGTTTCAGGGCGCGGCGCTGTTCGATTCCATGACGGTGTTTGAAAACATCGCCCTGCCCCTGATGGAGCGCACCACGCTGCCCAAGGCCGAGATTCAACGGCGCGTGCGCGACAAGATGCGCCAGTTGGACCTGCATCATATCGAGGACAAGAATCCCGCGGTGCTTTCCGGGGGCATGAAAAAACGGGTGGCCCTGGCCCGCGCCCTGGTCACCGATCCGGAAATCGTGCTCTTTGACGAGCCCACCACCGGCCTGGATCCCATTCGCAAGAACGCCGTGCACAGCCTGATTTCGGATTATCAGAAGCGCTACCGCTTCACCGGTGTGGTGGTCAGCCATGAAATCCCGGATGTTTTTTACATCTCCCAGCACATCGCCATGATTGACAAGGGGCGGATCCTGTTTGAAGGCTCGCCGGAGGAAATCCAGAACGTCAAGGATTCCAACATCCAGTCTTTCATCCGCGGCATGGAAAGCCGACGCGACGAATTGACCGGTTTGTCGCACCGACGCCAGGGTGAGAGGCGATTCAGCCAGGAAATCGCCCGGCTCAAACGGCACCAGAGCGCCTTTTCGCTGGTCCTGCTGGTCTTTGAAAATCTTCCGGAGATCAACGAAAAATTGGGCCACGAAGCCGGCCAGGCGATATTGAAGGATTTTGCCCGGGGACTCCAGAAACACCTGCGCATCACCGATACCTGCTCGCGCTACGGGATGGACAAGATTCTGATGCTGCTGCCGGACACCACCCGGGATCAGGCCCACATGGTGTGCTCAAAACTCACCCAAGAGATCACGCGCACCGAAATCAGCCCATCCCCGAGTCTTGAGAACATCTGTTTTGTCGTCAGGGCCGGATTTGCGGAGGCCATGCAGGACAATCGCATCGAAGATGTCCTGGAGAGAGCGGAAACAACACCCGATACCATTTTTGAATTCCGGATCTGTTAGCCTGCGCGGATTCGTCAAAGCCCAATCCCTGCGCAAGGCTGCCACGGGAAATCGCTGCAGGCTGTCTTTGACGGGGCCCCACGTCGAAAGATGTGCGCCCCGCCATCTGGCGCCTTTTGCGAAACCGTCTGATTCGGGATTTTTACCGGTGCATCAGCTTGTGGAGGATGGAAAATGAAAGCGTCCGTCGAAACGGCGGTGGGAATCTTCGTTCTGATCGGAATTCTGAGCGTCGGCTATCTCACGGTCAAATTGGGCAAACTGGAGCTGCTGGCGGACAATTACTACGTGCTCAACGCCCGCTTTCAGTCGGTTTCGGGGCTCAAGAAAGGCGCCCAGGTCGAGATCGCCGGGGTGCCGGTGGGCAAGGTGGACCTCATCAGCCTGGACCACGAGCGCCAGGTGGCCCTGGTGAAGCTTAAAATCGAACACGGTGTGGTGTTGACCGATGACGTGATCGCTTCGGTCAAAACCTCCGGCCTGATCGGCGACAAGTACATTAAACTTTCCCCCGGCGGCTCCGATACGGTCCTGAAAGCGGGGGATACGATCATCGAAACCGAATCGGCCCTCGATATCGAGGAGTTGATCAGCAAATACGCCTTTGGCAAGGTCTAAGCCCGGTGGCGCGCGCGGTGGCCCTCTTTTGGTCAAAGCCGGCGCAACCGGTACCCGGGAAAGGGCAATCATCCAAATGAAACTGACACTTACGGGAATCCTGGCCGTCATGGTACTGGCCGCCGTGGCCGGTGCGCAGGAGGTCTCCGCCGGGCCCATGGAGGCCCTCAAGGGGCCGGTCAACACGGTGCTGCAGATCCTGCAGGACCCGCAATATGACCCGCCGGAACAGCGCCAGCTTCAGCGGGATCGCATCTGGGATGTGACCCGCGGCATCTTCGACTTTACCGAAATGGCCAAACGGTCCCTGGCCTTGAACTGGCGCGCCTTCACCCCCCGCCAGCGCAAGGAATTCACCGAGCTTTTCTCCGAATTGACCGCCCACAGCTACCTCGAACAGATCAAGGGGACCTATACGGGGCTGGCGGTGGAGTTTTTGGGTGAGGAGATGCTGTCGGGGGACAAGGCGATGGTCAAGACCAAGGTTCGCCGGGAGGAGGTTGAAACCCCGGTGGACTATCGCATGCTGCAGGAAGGCGGCCGCTGGTTGGTCTATGATGTCAATATCGAGGGGGTCAGCCTGGTGCAGAATTACCGTACCCAGTTTCGGGAGATCCTAGCCAAGGAAACCCCCGAGCAGTTGATCCAGAAACTAAAGGACAAACTCCAGGAACAAAAAGAGGAGCTCGCCGAGGCTGCCTCCTGAGCGGTCCTCCCGCCTGGGTACGAGAGAAGAAGCGCGCAATGGACTCCGGATTCACAAAAACCGCCGTGATGCTGGGCCTGCTGATGTTTTTGGGGGCCGGCCCGGTGCCCTGGGGCTGCGGCCCGGCCGGGGCTGCGCAAGCCGAAGAGGCTGCACCCGAAGAGATCGGGGATGAATTTCTAGATGATGATCTCGACTTCCTGGATGAGGAGGAGCAGCAGGATATCCGTCGTGTCGCCGACCCCCTGGCGCCCTGGAACCGCCTCATGTATCACTTCAACGACAAATTCTACTTCTGGCTGCTCAAGCCCGTCGCTCAGGGGTACAAGGCCGTCACGCCCACCCCGGTGCGCATCGGGGTCAAGAACTTCTTCCACAACCTGATCTACCCGATCCGCCTGGCCAACTGCCTGGCCCAGGGGAAGATGGGCGCTGCCGGAACGGAAACCGAACGCTTTCTGACCAACACCTTCGTGGGCATTCTGGGCTTTGGCGACCCCGCCCGTGACCGGCTCAACATGCTGCCGCACGATGAGGACCTCGGGCAAACCTTGGCCTATTACGGGGTTGGCAACGGGTTTTACATCGTCTGGCCGATTCTGGGGCCCTCGACCCTCCGGGACTCGGTGGGGTTCGTGGGGGACCGCTTTCTCAACCCGGTGACTTACGTGGACCCCACCGCCCTGTCGATCGGGGTCAGCGCCTACGATACGGTCAACGACACCTCCTTGCGGATCGGCGACTACGAGTCGCTCAAGGAGGCGGCCGTTGAGCCATACAACGCCCTGCGCAACGCCTACATCCAATATCGCCAGACGAAGGTTGCCCAGTAAGAGTCGCGGAAATAAACAGTTCCGCGGCCCTATTCTGCCGCCCTTCGACACACCCCTGGCTGCCGCGGCCGGCGGGGCCGAGCGCAAAAAGGGGTGGACAAATCGGCCTGCGGGCTCTAAAATAGTTTCTCACCAGTAATCCCGACTCGTTTTCCCTTGATCACCCAGGATTTTCAGCGCTGCCAGTGCCGGCGCTGTTTGCAGCCACCCCAAGCGCAGCCCAGGCGACCCGCACCCAGGATGCCCTGGCGGTTGACTGCCCAACCCGGATCGCGCCAGCGAGGTGAGCCATGAACGACAGGACAGAGGCGGTCGCCGGACCGGAATCGATGCTTTCCGCGTGGATGAAGATGGCCACCGATTTCTGGGGGCCGGTGATGAAGCAGTGGACCGAGGCGCTGGCGCCCGGGGAGGGCCAGCCGGAAGGCCCGCTCACCCGCGGCAAGGCCTCCTGGTCGTCCTACCTCAAATCACTGACGGCGCTCTCGGCCAGCATGGGCGAGAGCGGCAGCGCCGACGCCCTTTTGAAGGGCATCGGCGTCATGCCCGATGTTCTCATTAGGCTGCTGGAAGGCGCCTGGAACAGCACCTTCACCCTTCAGCGGCAGATGATCGAGAAAGCCGGCCGGATGGGGGAGTCGGTTGAGGCCTACCAGTTCGAGGGACTCGACCAGGAGACCTTCAAGGCCTGGGCCGAAATCTACAAGGAGGAGTTCCAGCAATTTCTTCAGGTCCCGCAACTGGGGCTGACCCGCTTCTACCAGGAAAAAGCGCACCGCACACTGGACAAGTTCGTGCTGCTGCAAAACGGTATGGCCGAGTTTGTCAACATTCTCTACCTTCCCATGGAGCAGTCCGTCAAGGTCCTTCAAGAGAAGGTGGCCGAACTCGCCGAAAAAGGGGCGCTGCCGGAAAATCCCAAAGACTACTACAACATGTGGGTCAAAATCCTCGAGGGGCATTATATGACGCTTTTCAAAACGTCCGAATACGCCCAGACGCTGTCACGGGTGTTGGACGCCTTCGAGGATTACCAGGCCACCCGGGACGACCTGCTGCAGGATGTGCTCAAAAGCCTGCCGGTTCCCACCAACCGCGATATGGACGCGCTCTACAAGGAAATCTACGAGCTGAAGAAAAAAATCCGAACCCTCGAGCAAAAAGCCGCCAAATAGGCGGCGGTACCCCCCCACCCGGTCGAATGGCGGCAACCAACCAGAAAGAGGTGCAGCGATGGCTCAGCCAGGAATTCCCGTCGACCTGATAATCACCAAGCTTGCCCAAGATGCCGAAAAGGTCGGCAAGCGGGCCCAGAAAGCCGCGGATGTCATGCTCGGCGCATTGAACACCGAGCTGGGTCCAACCCCGTACCGTATTGTCTATGAGGAGGACCGCGTCAAGCTGAAGCATTATTCGCCGGCCGGCGGTGCGCAGCTCAACCACCCGCTCTTGGTGGTCTACGCCCAAATCAACCGGGAAACCATGCTGGACCTGCAGCCGGGCCGCAGCGTGGTTCAGAACTTTCTTGAGGGTGGGGTCGAGGTGTACATGATCGACTGGGGCTATCCCACCCGAATGGACAAATTCCTGACCATCGACGACCATGTCAACGGCTACATGAACAACATCGTCGATTTCATCCTCGAGCGGCACCAGCTCTCCCAGCTGCACCTGATGGGCATCTGCATGGGCGGGACCTTCAGCGTGATCTATTCGGCGCTTCACCCGCAGAAGGTCAAAAATCTGGTGACCACCGTCACGCCCACCAACTTCGACACCGACCAGGGGCTGCTGCACATCTGGATGAAAGCCATCGACGTGGACCGCATGGTGGATTCCTTCGGCAATATTCCCGCGGACCTGATGAACTTCGCCTTTCTGCTGCTCAATCCGGCCCGCTTGATGATCGACAAGTACGTGGGGTTTTTCGAGAACATGGACAACCGGGACTTCGTCGAAAATTTCATTCGAATGGAGAAATGGATTTTCGACAGCCCGGACATCACCGGCGAAACCTTCCGCCAGTTCGTCAAGGATTGCTACCAGAAGAATCTCTTGATCAACAGCCAGATGGAGGTCGGCGGCCAGCGGGTGGAGCTTAAAAAGATCACCATGCCGCTGCTGAACTTCTACGGCAAGTTCGACCACCTGGTGCCTCCTGCGGCCTGCGAGCTGCTCAGCCAACGGGTGGGCAGCAAGGACACCGAGGATATCTGCTTGGATACCGGGCACATCGGCATCTATGTGAGTTCGAAGTGCCAGCGCGCCTTTTCACCAAAAATCATCGAGTGGCTCAAGGCCCGCGACCAGCTTGCAGGCCGGCCGCGGCGCGCCGCGGCCCGGTCCACCGCCCGCACGGCAGCCGCATCCGGGGGTAAACGCAGGGCCGCGGCGGCTGTAAAGACAAAAAAAGCGTAAGAGGCTGTCAAACCGAAACCGGATTGGATCAACAGGCGGTGTGAGGAGAGCAGACCATGACCCCAAAAACCGATTATTTTCGAACCTTTTGCAATGTCAGCAGCGCTTTCGCATCCTCCCTGAAAAAGGACGAGCTGTTGGACATGATCGTCCAAAACGCCGTTCAAACCATGGACGGCAAAGCGGCCTGTCTCTTTTTGACTGAAAAAGACGAAGATCTCTTTGTGCCGGTGGCCCAGCATGGCCTCTCGGACAACTACCTGCACGCCAACCCCATGAGCGCCCGCAAACTGATCCAGGGGTTGAGCAAGGAGGGGCATTTTGTCTTCCGCGACGCCACCACGGACCCTCGCCTGGAAAACCACGAGGCCAAAAAAAAGGAGGGCATCGCCTCCATTCTGACCGTGCCGGTGCGGGTGCGCGGCCAAATCATCGGCGTGCTCTCACTCTACTCGGCGGTGCCGCGGGATTTTACCCGGGAGGAGATCGATTTTCTAGCCGCCCTGGCCGATCAGGGGGGGATCGCCATCCAGACCGCACGCCTCTTTGAGCGCATCCGGGCCAATACGCTGCTCTTTCTGGATTTGGCCGCCGCGGTCAATTCCAGCCTGGATATCAAGGAAATCCTGCATCTTCTGACGGCCAGGATCGGTGAAGAGCTGGGAATGAAGGGGATCGCCATCCGGCTGCTGGACAAGGCCTCCGGCAACCTCAAACTGGTGGCGAGCCACGGCCTCAGTGACGAATTCCTCAACAAGGGACCGGTTTCGGCCACCAAGAGCGCCGTTGCGGCCCTCAAGGGGGAAACCGTGGTGATCTCCGATGTGGAGACCGACGATCGTATCCAGTACCGCAAGGAGGATATCCAAGAGGGGATTCGGTCCATGCTGGTCGTGCCCATCAAGGCGCGTGACGAGGTCATCGGCGTGATGCGGCTCTACAGCGGGGTAAAACGCGACTACCCCGAAGACATGGTGACCTTGGTTCAGGCGCTTGCCCATCAGGGGGGGCTCGCCATCCGCAACGCCTCACTCTACCTGAGCCTGCAGGAGGACAAAAAGAGCCTCGAGGAGGATATCTGGAGCCATCGGCTCTGGTTTTAGGCGCCCGTTTGCCGCCAATTGTGAGGATGCAGCCGAAAGGAGGCGCAGATGATCGGGATGACCATTGACAGGCTGAAGGTCGGGGATGCCGCCGAATTCTCCAAGACCGTTTCCGAAAGCGACATCTACCAGTATGCCGGCGTCACCGGCGATTTCAACCCGGCCCATATCGATGCTGTCTATGCCGCGGGGACCTTTTTCAAGAAGCGGATCGCCCACGGGATGCTCTCCGCCGGGTTCATTTCGGCCGTTATCGGAACCCGGCTTCCCGGAACCGGGACGATTTATGTCGGTCAACAGCTCAAATTTCTGGCGCCGGTCTATGTGGGTGATACGATCACCGCCCGGGTGACGGTGGCGGCGATCAACGCCGAGAAAAACCGGGTGACCCTCAAGACGACCTGCAGCAATCAGGAGGGGACCGTCGTCTTGGACGGCGAGGCCGTCGTGAGCCCCCCAAAGGTGCCTAAGCGCTGAGCGTTCGCCCCGCTTGAAACGCAAAAAAAAACCCCAAGCGCCGGATCCGCGTTTTAAAACGCGGATCCGGCGCTTGGGGTTTGGTCCGTTGGGCGGTCTGCGGCTGATGGCACGCCTATTTCTTGACGGGCTTTTTGGCGCCGCCCGACGCCTCCTTGGCATAACTTCCGAAGCTGTCCATCAGCTTTTGAAACTGCTCGTTCTGGCGGCTGACCAGCTCTTTGAAGTTTTCCACGACGGCCGTCTGGCCGGAATCCTGTTGAAGAAGATCCCGCAGCCGCTGGATGGTCTTGAGCTGGTCCGCGTTTTCCTTCTTCAGCGCCTCGTATTTTTCCACCAGCGCCAGATGTTCGCTCAGCGGTATGACCCCCAGCAGTGAAAGATAGGTATTCAGCGATTCTCTGAACTCGCGCGTCGCCTTGTGCCAGGTTTGCTGATATTCCGGCGTGCTCTCCGGTTTTTCCAGGCCGTAGGCCTTGCGAAAGAGGGCCGTAAGCTCTTCAAAACCTTTGAACCCCTGGTGCATCCACTGGGTCAACTCATCGAACTGCTGCTGTCCCTTGGCGGCGTTGATCAGAAAATTACCCCAGAATTCCAGGAAGTGTCGGTCCATTTATTTTCCCTCGGAGGCGGTCTTGGGTCTGGCCTTGGGCGGCTTGGCGGCATCGGCCTCCAGCTTGGCGATCGCCTTCTGTTGAAGGGTCATTTCCTTTTTCTGTTCCGCCAGCTTTGCTTTTTGCCCGGCAATTGTCTCGTTCAGGCGGGTGATGGTGCGCTTCTGGGCCTTGAGCTCGCGGTCTTTGTCGCCGGCCATGGTTTTGAAGGCTTCGGCCTGGTTTTCCAGTTCACGGCAGCGGGCCGTCAGGGTTTCGTAGTCGTTTTTGGGGATCCAGCCAAAAAGCTCCAGGTAGCCTGCGCTGCCGCGCTGGCAGATTTCGAAGAAATCCCGATAGAGGCGCATGCAGTCGTCGGCGTTGGACCAGGGGGTGAGGACCGGGCTTTTTTCCAGAAGCGTATAGAATTTTTCAAACCCGCTGAGTCCCTGGGAGATGGCTTCTTCCATATCCGTCAGCTCGAAATTCGGTAGGTAAGGCTCCCAGAAAAAGGATTCCCAGGTGAAGGGCGCTTGGGGTGACATGAGGCTCTCCTTGGGGCCGGGACGATCCCCGGCGCGGCCTGAAGCCCACCGGCCGAAATGGCTGCGGTTCGCTCGCAGGCCAGGGCCGCCGGCGGCCTTGGGCTTTGATCGTTGAGGTGCATAAAATTGATACTCGTGATGGGCGTCCCACAGCGGCAGCGGGGCTGCCGCTGTGGAAGGGCGCCTGCGGGCGGTGTTGGCACAAGCTGCGTTGGGCGCAATCAGCGCTAAACGGAAGCCTCTTGCCCGCCGCAGGTTTTATTTCGTGCCGGAAAAAAACGATTCCACCTTCTGAAAGTTTTCGTCCACCACTTTTTTGAAATCCTCACGCCCCTTCTTGTAGGCCTTGACCCACTCGTTGATGGCCTTCTTGCCATCTTCCGGCAGCCAGTTGGCCTGCTCCAGCAGCGTGTTGGCGGCCCGCTCGGCCTGCTCCTGAAGCATCACGATGGCGTTGAAGGTGTTGTCAAAAGTGGCCTTGTTGAAATCGATCATCTGTTTGAGAATCTGTTTTTGATCCATGGTTTCTCCTCCTTTGGTGGTTTGGTGGGGGAAGTCATCGGCTTAATCCAATGTCCCCGCGCTGGTTTTCCCAAATCCTCCGGCGCGTGTCAGCCGCCGGTGACCTTGCGGGCGAACCCGAAAAATCCAGCGTGGTCTGCTACGATCGGCTCGGGGTGCGCGCCTTAAGATTTTTCAGCGGCCGGTTTGGCCGGGACGAAAAAGTCTTCGATGGTGCTGAAGTTTTTGTCGATGGTGTTTTTGAGCTCCTCGCGGCCCTTTTTGCAGGCGGACACCCATTGGGTGTAGGCTTCCCGGCTTTCCCGGGGCAGGCCCAGGGTTTTTTCAAGAAAGGCGGCGGTGAGATTTTCGGTTTGGTCCTGCAATCTGGCCAGGGTGTTGAACGTGCTGTTGAAGGTGACCTTCTGATAATCGACGATCTGTTTGGCGAAATCTGTGGGTTGCATGGGCTGTCTTCTCCTGTGCGGTGGATTGTTGTCGGGCGGCCGGTTTCTTCCGAGGATTCCGCCCTGTTCAATCGCAATATAGCCGCCCGAGGGGCCCCTGTCAAGTATAAATTGTGCAGCGCACCATTTTATTGCAGGTAAGGGTTGTTTCACGAATCAACATTATAAAAGGTTTTAATCAGGGGTACCCCTGTTGGGGAGGGTGTTTATGGCGCGTTGCGACAAACTGGTTTGCCGGGCTTCGGCAGCGGTCTGCGCTCGGCGCTGGCGCTGTGGCCCGGGTCAGCCCGCGGGGGCTTCGCGGAAAAAGGCCTTCACCATTTCCAGATATTCCGCCAGCAACTGGCGGCTGACCACGAAAATGTGGCCGATATTTTTCTCGATGGTGCGGTTGAGTCCCGAACGGGTGGCGGTGTGCAGGCCGCAGGTCTTGTCGGGATCCAGAATGGCGTTCAGGCACGACCCCGGGGGGGTGATGGGGTCCCGCGAACCGCGGTAATCGAAGGAGGACACCCCCGCGGCCACCAGGGCGCGGAGATCCACCGGCGCGCCGTCCAGTTCGGCCACCGTCGAGGGCAGGCAGAACTTGTTGCGGGCGATCTGATTGTCCAGGTACACGTTTTGGAGCCACTCCCGGTGGGCGCGGGCCGGAAAACGGGTGCCGTGGGTCAGCCAGTAGAGAAAGGGGGCCGAATCCGTGAGGGCCTCGCGCCGCAGCGCCCTGGCAAAGAAGCCGAACGGGACGCTGTAGCGCACCCCGGGTTGAATCTCCTGCATGCCCGCCTCGATCACCTGCGGCGGAATGTTGACCGCCCCGAAGAGTTCGTCCATCAGCTCGCGGTCGTAGTGGCGCCGGATGACGGTGCGCATGGGACCCATGCCGCTTTCGGCGTCATCGAAATTAAACGGCGAGGCCATCAGGACCACCTTGAGGATGTCCATCTCCTTGCCCTGGGCCCAGCGCTCCTGGACCCTGCGGGCGAGATAGGGCAGAAAAAGGGTGCCGCCCATGCAGTAGCACATGGCGCAGATCTCGCTTGCGGGGTGGCGCTGGGTAATCAGATCGAGATAGAGGTCGTGTATTTCCTTGCCGTAAAAGGCCAAACCCAGATTCGTCTCCTCGGGCCCGGGGTTGCCGTAATCCACCAGGTAGACGGCGAAGCCCTCCTCCAGCATCCCGGCAATAACCGATTTGCCGGGACCCAGATCGAAAATTTCCGGCTTGTTGATCAGGGGCGTGTTCATGTAGAGGACCTTGCCGTTGGGGGCGATACCCGGCGGCAGGGGGTAATGGCGCAGGGTGACCGCATGGTGCCTGGAGCGGGCCACCGTCTCGTAGGGCGAATAGCCGAGCTTGCCCTGGGTGGTAATTTCGCCGTAGGCGCGGTAGTCGAAGGCTTTTTCGGCATAGAGGTTTTCAAATCGGATCTGGAGCTGATCGAGGTAGTCGCTGAAGTCGTAAGGGGTGACGTCGGCATGGTCGGCTTTGCGAAAGGGCAGCGGCTCGTTTTGCAACGGGGTCTCGGTAACCAGCATGAGCAGGCATTTCAACAGGTCCTTCAAGGCCATCAGCCCGGTCAGGCCGCGGGAATTGTAGGCCCGCTCGAGCCATGCGAAGTCCTGCACCACCGCCTGCAGCCAGGCGATCCCCTCGGGGTTTGTGGCCACCCGTCGGGCTTTCTCCCGGTCGAAGCATTCGTTTTCGATGAAAAAGCCGCAAAAATTGGCCAGCAAACCGGCATAGGTGGCCTCGATGCGGTCGTTTTGCTCGGCATAAACGTCGGGGTTGCGGCCGGTGGAGACCGAGATTTTGGCCCACAGTCTCACCGGATCGATGAAGCTGTATTTGAGCAGCTGGCTTTGCCAGGCGGCCCCCAGCGCCCATGGGCCCCAGGCCAGCGGGTAAAGGCTGATGGCATCCAGCATGCGCCGCGTCTGGAAAACGGCCCGGGTGTAGCTGCCGGCCAGGTTGCTGACCAGCGCAACCGCGCTCTGATGGCCCTCGTGATTGTCGGCCGGCGTGGATCCCATCAGCGTCAGGAGGCTGTCCACGCTGATTGGGCGGGTGGTTTGAGGGGTGGGCGTCATCGCTGGCTCCAGTGATCGGGGATTGTGGCGCGGCGATCAGAGGCATTTCCCGCCCGCGCGGGTGCGGCCCTTAAAACTTCGGAATGCTGCGGGCGGGGCAAAAAACGAAAGAATCGTTTGCCGGCCGGATTGCTTTCGTGCTACGGATGAAGCTAATGCTGTTGGTCGGAAAAAGTCAAGTGTTAATAGTGCACTGCACAAAGCGGGGGCCCTTAGCGTGCTGTCCGTCTGCGGGCGTGGCCGGTGGCGGCTGGCGCTCAGCCCCCCCGGGCGTTGCCGGCTGCGGTCCCAAGGGCCTGCAGGGCCGCTTGGGCCGGAACGAATCGATGGCTACCCGAAGAGGAACCAATTGTGGAGCAGGTCAAGATTTTTAAAAAATACGCCAACCGGCGTCTTTACGACACCGAGCAAAGCAAGTACGTCACCATCAACGAGGTTGCCGATTTCATCAAAGCCGGACGGCAGGTCCAGGTCCTGGATGCCAAGACCAATGAGGATGTCACGGCCTTCATTCTGACCCAGGTGGTCTTGGAGGCCGCCCGCCGGCAAAACGTGCTCCTGCCGGTACCGGTGCTGGAACTGGTCATTCGCTACGGCGACAATCTGTTGGGCGAGTTTTTCGAAAAATATTTTCAGCTGACCCTCAAAAATTACCTAGCCTACAAGAGCGCCTTCGATCAGCAATTCAAGACCTGGCTCGATCTGGGTATGGACGTGACCGATTTTTCCAAGAAATCGCTGGTGGACATGGCGCCCTACCAATCGTTCTTGGATTTCATCGGTGAAACGGCCGCGGCGCAAAAGGGCAAGAAGCGCAAGTAAGGGGCCCGTCATATCATGAACTTCAAGTGGTGGTTCCCCATTTTTGCAGCCGGCATGGTTCTCAGCCAGACCGCTGCCGTTGCCCTGGGCGGCGCCGCCGGTCCGCGCTATGTCTCCATCGCCGCCGGCGAGGTGACCGGCGCCAACTATTCTGTGGCGCGCATCATCGCCGAGATCACCTGGAAGCACCTCAAGCCTGAAGGCGTCAAAGTCTCTGCCGAGACCTCCGGCGGGTCCCTGGCAAGCGCCAGATTGATCGGCCTGGGCGACACCGACTTCGCCATAATCCAAAATGACATCGCCGCGGATGCGTTCAACGGCCGGAAGCCGCTTTTCGAAAAACCGATCCCCGAACTTCAGGGGGTTTGCAGCCTTTTTTCGCAATATGTCCAGCTGGTCTGCCGGGCTGATACCGGCATCACCTCGGTGGCCGATCTCAGGGGAAAACGGGTGGGCATCGGCCCGGACGGTTCGGGGACGGCCCAGAACGCCAAGCAGGTTTTGGATGCCTGGGGGCTGACGGTGGCGGATCTCAGCCGCGCAGCGTCCCTGGATTTCGAGGCCGCCATGGCGGAACTTCTGACCGGGCGTGTGGATGCGGTTTTCGCCACCGCCGTGGCCGGTTTTCAGCCGCTGTCGGATCTCGCCCGTACGATGCCGCTTTCCTGGGTCCCGATTGCCGGGCCGGCGGTCGACCGGCTCATCGATCGGCATCCCTGCTACACCCGCGTTCTCATGCCCGCCGGCGTGTATGCCGGTAACCGGCAGGATGTCGCCACCGTTTCCGTGCGGTCCTTGCTCGTCGCGCGCAAGGGCCTGGAGCCTGAAATCGTTCACGCCTTGCTGACAGCGACCTACGCCGACCTCGATCCCTTCCGCTACGCCCACTCCCAGTTCCGGAACATTTCTCCGGCAACCGGCCTTTTGGGGATGAGCATTCCGCTGCACCCTGGTGCCCAAAGGTTTTTTGCCGAGCGCGGCCTGCTGCCGCTGGTTTTTTCTCCCTGCGGCATTCGGGCGCTTACCTGAGCGCTGCCACCGCCCCATACCGGCCGGACCCCTCGCGTTCACCCGGTAAACAAAGGCTTCGTCGATCGGCAGGTTGCTCCCGGCCGGCCTCTCTTGACGAAAGGCTCTGGGGGCATTAGGCTTGCCAGCGCAACACACCGGAGTTGCCGCTTGGCCGGCACCCGGCCCCTGACGTGCAACCCAAGGAGGGAAAAATGGACCTTGCCGCGCTTGAAACCATCGCCCGCCGGCTGGTGGCCCCCGCAAAGGGGATCCTGGCCGCCGATGAAAGCACGCCCACCATTCAAAAGCGCTTCGACGCGATCGGCGTCGCTTCCACCGCGGAAACCCGCCGCGCCTACCGTGAGCTGCTGTTTAAGACCGCGGGGGTGGAGGCCTTTATCAGCGGGGTGATCCTCTTTGAAGAAACCCTGCGGCAGACCGCCGCCGACGGCCTGCCGTTTCCGGAGCTGCTCGCCCAAAAGGGGATCCTCGCCGGCATCAAGGTGGACAAAGGCGCCAAGGCCCTGGCCGGCTTTGACGGGGAGAAAATCACCGAGGGCCTGGACGGGCTGCGTGAGCGCCTGAGGGAATACCACGATCTCGGCGCCCGCTTTGCCAAGTGGCGGGCGGTCATCACCATCGGCGAGGGGCGCCCCAGCCGCTGGTGTCTCGCCGCCAACGCCCACGCCCTGGCGCGCTACGCGGCGTTGTGCCAGGAGGCCGGGCTGGTGCCGATTGTCGAGCCCGAGGTCCTGATGGATGGGACGCACACCATCGGGCGCTGTCGGGACGTGACCGCCGCCGCCCTGCAAAGCCTGTTCGCGGCGCTTTTTGACAGTTGCGTCAGTCTGGAGGGCCTGCTGCTCAAACCCAACATGGTGATCTCCGGCATCGACTGCCCGACCCAGGCCGGGGTTGCCGAAGTCGCCCGGGCGACGGTCAGGTGCCTGCGTCAGGTGGTGCCGGCGGCGGTGCCCGGGATTGTCTTCCTCTCCGGTGGGCAGAGCTCCGAGCTGGCCACCGCGCACCTGAGCGCCATGAACGCCATCGGGCCGCACCCCTGGGAGCTCAGCTTCTCATATGGCCGCGCCCTTCAAGAGCAGCCCCTCAAGGCCTGGCAGGGACAGACCGGCAACGTGGCCGCCGCCCAGCAGCGGTTCCTCCGGCGCGCGCAGCTCAACAGTGCCGCCCGCTCGGGTACCTACACAGCGGCGATGGAATCCGAAGCGGCCTGATGCCCGGCTCCCAGGCCGAATCTGAAAAGGCTTTGCATGGCAACCTTCTGGAACTGGTGGCAGCACCTGCCGGCGACCATGGACCCGGTCCTCTTTCAAGTCGGCGGCTTCAAGGTCCAATACTACGGCCTGATGTATATCGTGGCCTTCGGGCTTACCTACGGCCTGGTTATCTGGCGGGTGCGCCGCGAGCCGCGGTTTGATTTCGGCGCCCCCCAGATCCAGGATTCGTTGACCGCCTTGATTCTGGGGGTTATCGTCGGCGGCCGCCTGGGCTATGTCCTCTTCTACAATTTTTCCTACTACCTCGCCAACCCCCTGGAAATTTTCCTGCCCTTCCGGTTTGAAGACGGGTTGACCTTTACCGGAATTTCGGGCATGTCTTTCCACGGCGGCCTCATCGGGGTGGTGGTGGCGGCAGGGTGGTACTGCCGCAGGGCGAAGGTTGATTTCCGCGACCTGGCCGATCTCTATGCGCCGGTGGTGCCCCTGGGCTACACGTTCGGCCGGATCGGCAACTTCATCAACGGCGAGCTCTTCGGGCGGCCCACCACGGTCCCCTGGGGGATGGTCTTTCCCCAGGCGCCCGACCGCTTCCTGCGGCACCCTTCCCAGCTGTATGAGGCCCTCTTCGAAGGGGTTTTGCTGTTTGCGGTTTTATGGTCGCTGCGCCGACGGGTGGCGCTGCGCGGCGGGATGCTGCCCCTTTATCTGCTGGGCTACGGCGGGGTCCGCTTCCTGCTGGAGTTTTTTCGTCAACCCGATGCCCATTTGGGCACCGTTTGGCTGGGATTCTCGATGGGGCAGGTGCTCTGCTCGGCGATGGTTCTGGCCGCCGCAGCCCTCTGGGTCTTTCTGCGGCGCCTGTCGCCGCCCGAACCGGCCCGCCGCTGAGCGCCCCGCGGCGCCACAGCCTGCAAGGCCCTGCCCCAAGGGCGACCGCCCGGGAATGGATCGATCATGACGCTTACCCTCTACAATACCCTGACGCGCCGCAAGGAGGTTTTCAGCCCGCTTTTTCCCGACTTCGTCGGCCTCTACACCTGCGGTCCCACCGTTTACAACTTCGCCCACATCGGCAATCTGCGGACCTTCATCTTCGAGGACGTGCTCAAGCGGGTGCTGACCTACAGCGGCTTTGCGGTCAAACACGTGATGAACATCACCGACGTGGGGCATCTGACCGGTGATCGCGACATGGGCGAGGACAAGCTGGAGAAGGGCGCCCGGCGCGAGGGTAAAAGCGCCTGGGAGATCGCGGCCTTTTACACCCAGGCCTTCCAGCGGGACATCGCCCGGCTCAACATCCTCGAGCCCGGCGTCTGGTGCCGGGCGACCGAGACGATTCCCGAACAGATCGCCCTGATCCGCGTCCTGGAGGAAAAGGGCTACACTTACCGCACCAGCGACGGCCTCTACTTCGACACGGCGCGTTTCAAGGACTACACCAAGCTCTCCCACCAGAATCTCGAAGCCCTGCAGGAGGGCGCCCGGGTGGAGCGCAACCCCGAAAAGCGCAACATGACCGACTTTGCCCTCTGGAAGTTTTCGCCCCCGGGGGTGCAGCGCCAGATGGAGTGGGATTCGCCGTGGGGGGTGGGCTTTCCGGGCTGGCACATCGAATGCTCGGCCATGAGCATGAAGTATCTCGGGGATCACCTGGACATCCACTGCGGCGGCGCGGACCACATCGACGTGCATCACACCAACGAGATCGCCCAGTCCGAGGCGGCCACCGGCAAGCCGTTTTTCAATTTTTGGATGCACGGCGCCTTTCTGAACATCGCCGGCGGCAAAAAAATGGCCAAGAGCGACGAAAACTTCCTGACCCTGGAGAGCACGTTTCTCAAAAAGGACATCAACCCCCTGGCCTACCGCTTTGCCACCTTCCTGACCCACTACCGCAAACCGATGGAGTACAGCGAGGAGAGTGTCGCTGCGGCCCAAAACGGCCTGCGTCATCTCTACAACCAGGTGCGCAGCCTGCAAAGCGCCCCCCGGGACGCCGGCGGCGGGCTGCCGGCGGATTTCCAGGCCAAGTTCCGCGAGGCCGTCTACGACGACCTCAACATGCCTCGGGCCATGGCCGTGGTGCAGGAGATGCTCAAATCCAGCCTGACCGATGCCCAAAAGCTGGCGGCGGTCCTGGACTTCGACCAGGTGCTGGGGTTGGGGCTGGCGGAGCTCGACCAGGAGGAGCGCCTGCCGGCGGCGTTGCGTGACCTGGTCGAGCGGCGGCAGGCGGCGCGCGCCGCCAAAAACTGGGCCCTCGCGGACCAGCTGCGTGACGAGATTCAGGCCATGGGCTACGTGGTCCAGGACAGCCGCGACGGCATGAAAGTGGTCAAGGCGTGACCGGCCGCGGCTCAGGCGGCGCGGACGATGTGACTTGCAGCCGCCGGGCGCTGCTGCGGCAGGCGCTGCTTCTTACCGCGGGGGGCGTGCTCGCGAAAGCGGGCTGGCTCTGGGCCGGTTCTTCGGGCGGCCGCGGGCCCCGGGCCGGGCGGCTGCCTCTCGACAAAGACCACCGGATGCGGATCAGCCCTGAGGATCGCTGCCCGCTCTGCGCCATGAAGGTGGTCAAATACCCCCGCTTTTCCTGCGCCATTCAACTCACGGACGGGCGCACCTTTTATTTCTGCAGTGCCGGCTGCATGATCCGCTCCTGGCTGCACCCCGAGTATTTCTTGGGGGTGCCGGCCGATGCGCTCCGGCGAGCGGTGGTGCGGGAGTATTTTTCGGGTGAACAGCTGGACGCCCATGTGCTGATCTGGGTGGCGGGCTCCGACGTGGTGGGGCCGATGGGGCCGGCGGTGGTGCCGCTGCGGGACGAACCGCGCTTGCTGGAGGCTTTCCGGCGGCGACACGGCGGCAGCGCCGGCTTTCGCCTGGGAGAGCTGACCGACGCCAAATGGCAGGCGCTCACCGGCCGGGAGGCGTTGCCCGCCGCGCCGTGAGCCTGCCGCCGCCGCCCCGGCGTCAGGTGGTGTCGATGTTCAGCAGGTGCCCCATTTTGAGTTTCTTGCACTCCAGGTAACAGCGGTTGTAGGTGTTGGGACTGATCTCGATCGGCACCTGCTCCACAACGCTCAGGCCGTAGCCCTCCAGGCCGACGATCTTTTTGGGATTGTTGGTGATCAGCCGCATTTTACGCACTCCCAGGTCCACCAGGACCTGGGCGCCGATCCCGTAGTTGCGCAGGTCCGCCTTGAAGCCCAACTCCTGGTTGGCCTCCACCGTGTCGAAGCCCTCGTTCTGCAGAACATACGCCTTGAGCTTGTTCACCAGCCCGATGCCGCGCCCCTCCTGACGCACGTAGAGCAGCACGCCGGCGCCGGCCTCTTCCATCATGGCCATGGCCTTGTGCAGCTGATCGCCGCAGTCGCAGCGCAGGGAGCTTAAGATGTCGCCGGTGAAACACTCCGAGTGCACCCGCACCAGCACCGGGCTGTCGGGGTCGATGGTGCCTTTGACCAGGGCGATGTGCTGGAAATTGTCCACGATGTTTTCATAGACGATGATCTTGAATTCCCCGCCGTAAACCGTGGGGATGACCGATTCCGCCGCGCGGCGCACGAAAGATTCGGTCCCCATGCGGTATTCGATCAGGTCGGCGATGGTGCAGATCCCGATGCCGTGCGCCTCGCTGAATTTCTCCAGGGCCGGCATGCGCGCCATGCTGCCGTCCTCATCCATGATTTCGCAGATCACCCCGGCAGGCTTCAGTCCCGCCAGGCGCGCCAGGTCCACCGCGCCTTCGGTCTGCCCGGCGCGCACCATGACCCCCCCGTTGCGGGCGCGCAGTGGAAAAACGTGGCCCGGCCGCACCAGGTCTTCCGGGCGCGCGTTGCCGGCCACGGCCGTCAGGATCGTCTGCGCGCGGTCGGCGGCCGAAATGCCGGTGGTCACCCCGCGGCGGGCCTCGATGGAGACGGTGAACCCGGTTTTGAATTGCGAGGTGTTGTGGCCGACCATCAGGGGCAGGTCGAGCGCGTCGAGCTTGGCGCCGGTCATGGGCAGGCAGATCAGGCCGCGGCCGTAGCGGGCCATGAAATTGATCGCCTGGGGGGTCACCTTTTCGGCGGCCATCATCAGGTCGCCCTCGTTCTCCCGGTCTTCGTCATCCACCAGGATGACCATTTTGCCCGCTTTGACGGCTTCAATCGCCGCTTCGATGGTTAGATGCGCCATGGCTTCACCTCCCCCTCACCGGTGATCGGCCGGCACCGGTGGTGCCGGTCCGGTTTTCAAATTTGACGGTTCCGCAGAAAGTCCATTTTCTGCGTTGCGCTGCACCTCGAAGTCGCTGCGGCGTACATAAGTACGCCTCACGCCGCTGAGATTTGCGCGCCGTAAATTGAACTTTTTTCGAAACCGTCTGGTTTTTGACTTTTTACTGCTTCATCAAATTTCGAAGTTAATTTTAGTCCCATTTTTCAGGGAGTGCAATCCAATTAAGAGCCAAATCTCAAAATGAGGTGTCCACCGCCGACGCCTTTGGCCATGGCGGTTGACACCCGCCGAGGGCTTTTTTATGATATAAAATAAACGATCGCACCTATTCCCTGGGAATCGGTCAGTGGGCAGGGCGTCGATTACAGTCTCGCCAAGATCAGGAGACGTTTGATATGGTGACCACAGGAGGCGGGCGCCCGCTGACGGCGGCGCTCAGCCGACGGCAGTTCATTCGCTTGTCCGCGCTGGCGGCGGGCGGACTCTTGACCGGATGCGCGGTCAACCCGGTGACGGGCCGCTCCCAGCTGATGCTGGTCTCCGAGGACCAGGAGATTCAGCTGGACCGCCAGAATTCCCCCTACCAGTTTTCGTCCGATTACGGCGCCGTCCAGGACGCGGCCCTCAACCGCTACATCCACCAGACCGGTCTGAAATTGGCGACCCACACCCATCGCCCGCAGATGCCCTATTCCTTCCGCTGCGTCAACGCCACCTACGTCAATGCCTACGCCTTTCCCGGCGGTAGCATCGCCGCCACCCGCGGCATTCTTCTCAAACTGCAGAACGAGGCCGAGTTGGCCGCCCTGCTGGGCCATGAGCTGGGGCACGTCAACGCCCGCCACACCGCCGAGCAGATGTCCAAGGGGATGCTGACCCAAAGCCTGGTGGGGGGGCTGGCGATTGTCGCCGGCACCCAGAGCTCCGCCCTGGGGGAGCTGACCTCGCAGCTGGGAATGCTCGGTGCCGGGGCGCTGCTGGCCTCCTACAGCCGCGACAACGAGCGCCAGGCCGACGCCCTCGGGATGGAATACCTGGCCCGGGCGGGGTACGGCAGCGAGGGCTTTGTCGGCCTGATGAACATGCTCAACACACTCTCCAAAGGCCATGCAAGCGCCACCGCGCTGCTCTTTTCAACCCACCCCATGAGCACCGAACGCTACCAGACCGCCCTGACGATGGCCGAGGGCCAGTACCGCTACGCCGGCGGGCAACCCCTCTACCGCGAGCGCTACATGGACCAAACCGCCGGCCTGCGGGCGATCCGGGGCGCCATCGAGGCTATGCAGAACGGCGAAAAGGAGATGGGCGCCCAGAACTACAGCGCTGCCGAAACCCAGTTCCGCTCGGCCCTGCGGGCGGCCCCCGGGGACTATGCCGGTCTCGTGCTGATGGCCAAATGCCAACTGGTCCAGAAGAAGTATGTCGAGGGCGCCCGCTACGCGGAATCGGCCCAGCAGGTCTATCCGGCGGAGGCCCAGGCCCACTATCTGGGCGGCTATGCGCGGCTTGCGAGCAAGGACTACGAGGGGGCTTATAAGGCCTTCACCCGCTACGACAGGCTGCTCGCCGGCAATCCCAACATCAGCTTTTTCAAGGGGTACGCATTGGAAGGCATGCAGCGCCGCAAGGAGGCTGCCGAGAATTACTACCGCTATCTGCAGGTGGTCCGACAGGGGGAGAAGGCCCAGCACGCCCACCGGCGACTGGTGGAGTGGGGTTATATCAAGAACTGAGTCCGCGCTGGTCGGCGCAGCGGATTAGCCGCCGCCTTTCAAGGTGCGCATCATCTCCACAATTTCCGCCGGGCGTCGCCGGTACAGGTCCCGGCAGAATTTTTTGATGGGGGCCTGGGCCTTTGCAACAGGCGGAAGGGTGGGGAAGACGGGCAGGCCCAGCGCATCGAAATCGATCTTTTCAAATGCCATGCGCTGATCGATCAGGGCGGTTTTGCCGTCGAAGCCGGACCCGAGAATATTGGCCCGCTCCTCTTGGATCACGTCGAAGCGCTTGACGTACTGCAATAGCTGCGAGGGCGACGCCTGACGGTTGACACGGTCGATATCCGCGTTCAAACGGTCGCAGAATTTCCGTAAACTGGCGTAGTTGACGGTCACCCGCATCCGGCCTTTGATCTCGGGGTCCGGGATATAGCGGCCCAGCATGTATTCCTCCCGGACGGCATGCAAATCGCCGTAGGCGTCCAGGACCAGCTGGGTGAAAACCCCGCGGCGGGTCAGGGCGAAGGGCCAGTGGGGCGGCGGGCTCGGCGGCGGCGCGGCCGGGAATTCGTCCAGGGCCGCGCCCAGGGCCTTGCCCAGGCCGCGGGTTTCCACCTCGTCGAGCAGCAGCCGGCGCAGCAGGGCCGCGGCCCTGGCCACCCGGCGGGCTTTTTGATGCAGGCGCCGGGAGTGGGCATACAGCCGGTCGATCCGGCGCTCCAGTTGGGTGCGGGTGCCGAAGAAGTTTTCGGCCATGTCGGTGAGTACTTCCTCGGCCAGGGATTCGGATAAAAGCTCGCGCTGGTCCATGGGCGACTCCCTTGTCGCGTCACCGGGGGCGTCAACGCCCCCCGGGCGCCAGGTGTGCGGCCGGCAGTTGAACGGTTGAAAGGCATCCCGTCCTGATTTTTATAACACTTTCAGCAACCCTTGAAAACCGCTATCCGGCCGGCAGCCGCCCCCGGGTTGGCGCGTGCTGGCCGAAGGGGGCCCGAAATGCCCTTTGAACCCGCCTTTATTGCCGGAATCCAGGCCACCGATCGGGCCTGGTGGTTTCTCTTCCGGGAAAACAAGCTCCTGGTCGACCTGCGCGGCGGCGGCACGGCGATTCCCCGGCAGGTCGATTTTGGGGGGGGGCTGCCCGGGCTGACCACGCCCCAGGGCCTTGGCCGGCTGAACGGGGACCCGGCCTTTGCGGCCGCGCTGACCAACGGGGCGGGGATGCCCGCAGGGATGGCGTTTCGCTCCGTGCGCAGCCTTTTCGGGGATCTGCCCGACGAACTCCACCAGGCTGCGGGATACGCCTATCAGATCCTCGACTGGCGCCGCCACCACCATTTCTGCAGCCGCTGCGGGGGGCCGCTGCAGGACAAGCCCGATGAGCGCGCCCGCCTGTGTCGGGGCTGCGATCTGACGGTTTACCCGCGCATCAACCCCTGCATCATCGTGGCCGTCGTCAAGGGTGAGGAACTCCTGCTGGTGCGCCGCCGCGGCATGGCGGCCGGCCGCTACAGCGTCGTTGCGGGCTACGTGGAGGCGGGCGAAACCTTGGAGGCCTGCCTGCGGCGCGAGGTGATGGAGGAGGCCGGTATCCGGGTCGACCGGATCGCTTACTTCGGCAGCCAGCCCTGGCCCTATTCCAGTTCCCTGATGGTGGCCTTTACGGCCGAATACGCCGGCGGCGTGATCCGCGCCGACGGCCGTGAGATCAGCGCTGTGGGCTGGTTTCGGGCGCAATCCCTGCCGCCGGTGCCGGGCTGGGGCAGCATCGCCGGCCGGTTGATCGACTGGTTCGTGCGCCAGGCGCCAAAGTACTGATCGGCCCCGAAATTGTGCCGTTTGCGCAATTCCCCAAGAGGCCCCATATGCCCGAGACGCTCAACCCCGCCCTTTTGAAGGCCATCGATTCCCTGCTCGGCCGGGTTTACCTGCGCGGACGTCAGGTCCTCTACGAGCACGAGGTCTACCGCATCCTGGCGAAGTTGGGGATCGCCACCCCGGCCCACGTCTTCGTGCGCAAGGCGGCCCAAATCACCCCCGAAGTCCTGGCGCGCTTGCCCAGCCCGCGGGTGGTGCTCAAGGTCGCCGCCCCCGACATCACCCACAAGCTCAAGGCCGGCGGGGTGCGCATCGTCCACAAGGACCTGGACTTCATCCGCTACAGTTTCCAGCGCATGTGGGACGAACTCCAGGCCCGGGGGCACCTGCCCGACGGGATCCTGCTGGCGGCCTGGGAGGACTACGCCAAGGACTTGGGCAACGAGGTCCTGCTGGGGTTTCGTGAAAGCGACGCCTTCGGGCCGGTGATTTCCTTCAGCAAGGGCGGGTCCGATGCCGAGCACTTCGCCGAGAACTTCTCGCCACCCAACCTGATCCTGGCCCCCATCGACCGACAGTGGGCCCAGGCGCTGCTCAACTCCACCGCCATTCAGAAAAAATACCTGGCCGAGGGGCACACCGATTACGTCGCCAAAATCGTGGAGGCCGGCCTCAAGCTGAGCCGCCTGGCCGTCGGTTTTTCCAATTTTTTCGACCATGGCACGCGCTTCGTGCTCCGCGAGTTCGAGATCAACCCCTTCGTCTTTGCAGCCGCGGGGCGCTTCATGGCCCTGGACGGCTTCGCCGCCTTCGCCCCCCGGGCGGCCGAAACGATCACCAGCCTGGCCGCGCCCGAAGGCGCCTTGACCCCCTTTTTCGAGCCCCAGGGCATCGCGGTCATCGGCGTCAGCGCCGCCGACCCGGCCACCTCCGGCAACATCATCGTGCGCAACCTGCTGCAGATGAAGCGCAGCGATGTCTACGCCGTCAATCCCAAAGGGGGCCGCCTGGATTTCGGGGGGCGGCGGCTGCCCATCAGCCCATCGCTGGCCGACATCCCCGCCCGGGTGGAGCTGGCCGTGGTGGCAGTGCCGGCCGAAAACACCGTGCCGGTGATGGCCGACTGCGCCGAAAAGGGGGTCCGGGCGGTGATCCTGATTCCCGGCGGCTTCAGCGAGACCCGCAAGAACGCCGACATCGAGGCCCAGCTCCTGGCCATCGCGCACCGCAACGGGATCCGCATCATTGGCCCCAACTGCCTGGGCATCGTCTACAGCGGGGACGACGACGCCCCCGGGCTGAACACCTTTTTCGTGCCCGAGGAAAAATTCCGCCTGAACCTGGCCAAGCCCAAAAACGTCGCGATCCTCAGCCAGAGCGGCGCCCTGGGCATCACCGAAATCTACAACCTGCGGCATGCCATCTCCCCCAAGGTCATCGTCAGCTACGGCAACCAGCTGGACGTGGACCCCGCCGACCTGATCGCCTACCTGGAGGGGGACCCCGCCGTGGATGTGATCGGCTGTTACATCGAAGGCTTCAAAAAAGGCGGCGGCCGCAAGTTTTTCAACACCGCGCGCCGCTGCACCAAACCGGTGATCGTCTACAAGGCCGGGCGCACCGAGGCCGGCCGGCGGGCCACCGAGTCCCACACCGCCAGCATCGCCGGCGAGTACGCGGTGGCCAAGGCGGCCCTGAAGCAGGCCGGCCTGATCGTGACCGACACGATGCTCGACCACGGCGACTTCATCAAGACCTTCGCGCTCCTCAACGACTTCGAGGTGCGCGGCAACCGGCTGGCCATCGTCGCCAACGCCGGCTACGAAAAAACATACGCCGCCGACAATCTCGGCGGCCTGGAGGTGGCCCAGTTCGAACCGCAAACCGCGGCGCGCCTGCGGGCCATCCTGCCGCCGCTGGTGGCGGTCGAATCCCTGCTGGACCTGACCCCCATGGCCGGCGAGGACGTCTACGAGCGCTGCATCGACACGCTGCTGGGCTCGGATGCGGTGGACGCCCTGTTCATTTCCATCGTGCCCCACAGCATCGTCATCCACACCACCGATGACGAGATCGACCGCAACCGCGAGAACATCGCCGCGCGGATCGTGCGGCTGGTCCACCGCCACCGCAAACCCACGGTGGTGTCGGTCAACGTGGTTTCGGGGGCGGATGCGGTTTACAACAAGTTCGGCCAGATCCTGGACGCGGGCGGGGTCCCCACTTTTCTGACCGCCCAGCGGGCCATGGTCTGCTTAAACGCCTTCATCCGCTACCGCCTCACCAGGACTTCCGGGGCGCTCAGCGAATGGTTGAAGTGAACGTGGTCGGGGGGCCTGGGGCTGAATGGCGCGCCGCGGCCGGCCGCAAGAGCGCTTTTAAACCGGTCCGGCCTGAGGCGCACCGGGCCATGGCCATGATCGGCCGGGTGCTCTTGGCCTTGCTGGCCGCCCTCTGGGTCGCGGCCCCGGCCGCGGATGCCGGCGTAAGGGTTTACGACCGCGTCACCGCCGTGGGGTGCGCGGTGTTTCTGGAGGTGGAAACCCGGCGTTTCGGCTTTCCCGAAGGCGGGACGCGGGTTCAACTCCATCTGGACGATCGCGCGCTGGGCGAGATTCTAACCGGCGCCGACGGCCGGGGCTATCTCAAATACACGCCGGGCGCCGCGGGTGAGCTGCGCCTCGCGGCCCGCTGGCGCAATTTCCAGGACAGCGGCCGCCTGCTGGTTCTAAAACCGGATGAAAAAGTCGTGGTGGTGGAGATCGATGCCGCCCTGCGAAGCCATCCACTGGACCAGAGGCTGCGCGAGGGCGGCGCGGCGGCCCTGGAAAGTCTCAGCCGGCGCTTCCGCTTGATCTATCTGGAAAGTCCGCTGGGCGCCCTGGTCAACGAGAAGTGGTTGACCGATAGCGGCCTGCCCCAGACGGTTGTCCTGCGCAACCGCGGCGAAGCCACCTTCAAGCACCTGGCCGCCCACGGGGTCCGGCCATTTGCCGTGGTGGGCTCGGCCGGGCTGCTGGCCGCAGCCAAAGCGCACGTCGAAAAGCGCTTCAGCTTCGAGAAAACTGCCGACGGCGAGACTGTCGAGGATTGGCCGGCGCTATTGGAGGCGCTGGCGCCCTGACCGCCCCAGCGGCGGCAGGCTGGGAGGCAGGATGGAGTCACCCCAACGCAACCTGGCCCTGGACCTGGTGCGGGTGACCGAGGTCGCCGCGCTGGCCTCGGCCCGCTGGCTGGGCAAAGGCGCCAAAAAAGAGGGGGATGCGGCGGCCGTGGATGCCATGCGGCTGTCCTTCAACGCCCTGGAGATCGACGGCACCGTCATCATCGGCGAGGGTCAGAAAGACCAGGCCCCGATGCTCTTCAACGGCGAGAAGCTCGGCAGCGGCCGGGGCCCGCAAGTGGATGTGGCCGTGGACCCGGTGGAGGGCACCAACCTGCTGGCCCTGGGGCGCCCCAACGCCATTTCGGTGGTGGGCGTCTCCCCGGCGGGGACGATGTTCGACCCCGGGCCCAGCTATTACATGCAGAAGCTGGTGGTGCCGGCCGCGGCACGGGAGCGGATCGACCTGGATGCGCCCGTGGAGGACAACCTGCGAAACGTCGCCCGCGCGCTGAGCAAGGACGTCGACGACCTGGTGGTGTTCGTTCTGGACAAGCCCCGCCACCGCGAGCTGATCGCCCGCATCCGCCAGGCCGGCGCCCGGATTCAACTGCACACCGACGGGGACGTGGCCGGGGCTTTGATGGCGGTGGATCCCAATTCGGTGGTGAACGTGATGATGGGCACCGGCGGCACCCCCGAGGGGGTCTTGGCCGCCTGCGCCATCCGGGCCGTAGGCGGCGAGATGCTCTGCCGGCTGGACCCCCAGAGCCCTGCCGAAAAAGCGGCCCTGGCGGCCGCCGGCCTGGACCTGAGCGAAATTCTGGACGTCCGCAGGCTGGTCGCCAGTGAGGATGTCTTCTTCGCTGCCACCGGGATTTCGGGGGGCACCTTCCTGCGCGGGGTGGATTTCACCGGCAGTGGCGCGGTGACCCACTCCCTGGTGCTGCGCGCCAAGACCGGAACGGTCCGCTACATCGAATCCCACCACAACTGGAGCAAGCTGATGCGCTTCAGCGCGGTCAAATTCGATTAGCAACGCTGATCTTGATGAAGCGGCAAAAAGTCAAAAACCAGGCGATTTCGAAAAAAGTGCAAGCTACGGTGCGCAAATCTCTATCAGTGAGGCCTACTTATGTACGCCGCAGGGACTTCGAGATGCAGCGCAAGGCAGAGATTGGGCTTTTTGCGGAACCGTCAATCTTGATGAATCAGTAGAAAGTCAAAATCCAGACAGTTTCGTAGAAAGGTCAAGTTCAAGGCGCGCAAATCTCAGCGGCGTGAGGCGTACTTATGGTACGCCGCAGCGACTTCGGGATGCAGCGCAACGCGGAAATTGGCCTTTCTACGGAACTGTCAATCTTCAGGGGCCGGTCAGCCGGGCCTGGGGCAGGGAAAGATGTGGACGCAGAAACAGAGGCGCTTGACCGAAATTTATGCGGCTTACGAAGCCGCGGCGCAGGGGTTCAAGCAGGGGGCCGTCTGCCGCGCGGGCTGCGCCTTCTGCTGCACCCACTACGGACCGCTGGACATCCTGACCCTGGAGGGCTGCCTCATCCGGGTCTGGCTGGCGGCCCGGCCGCGCTCCCAGCGGGTCGCGCTCTCCGGGAAGATCGCCGAGAACCGGCGGCTCAAGGAAAACGGCCGGGCGGCACGCTGCCCCTTTCTGGACGGCCGCGACAACTGCCGGATCTACCCCCTGCGGCCGTTCAGCTGCCGCCAGCTCTATTCCCTGCAGCCGTGCGGCGCCACCGGCCCCACCGTTCACCGCGCCGCCGTGGCCCTGGCGCAGAACACCGTGCGGCAGCTGCAGCGGCTGGATGAAACCGGCTACAGCGGCCACCTGACCTTCATCCTGACCCTGCTGGACCAGCCCGATTTCCGGCGCACCTACCGCGCGGGGGGTTTTGACCCCGGCCGGATCGCGGCCTTCGCCAGGTCCCACCGGATCGTCATCAACCGCCTGGTGGCCGCCTCAGGCGCCCCCGGCCCGACGCCGACCGACACCCGGCCACCCGCCGGCGGCGCCGATGGGGGCTAGTCCAGGGCCGCGGCGATGCGCTCGGCGGTCTTGGCGATGGCCGCCATGTCGCCGGGGGTCATGGTCCAGCTGGTAACGGGCAGGGGCGGCCCGTCGGCGGCCCGCGGCACCAGGTGCAGGTGGTAGTGCATCACCAACTGGTCGACGCCGCGGCCGTTGAGCTGCAGGGCGGCGACGCCCATCGGGTTGAGGGCCTTGCGGATGGCGGCGGCCACCTTGCGCGCGGCGCGGGCGACGGCGCCGATGTCCTCAGCGCTGATCTCCCAGATGTTTTCGGCGTGCGTTTTGGGAATCAGGAGGGTGTGGCCCTGGGCAATCGGGTTGATGTCGGCAAATGCCAGCACCCGCTCATCCTCGTAGATCTTGACGCAGGGCAGGGCTCCCGCCACGATCTTGCAGAAAACGCAGTCTTCCATCGATTTCTCCTTTCCCCTGATGTGTTTTTTCCCGGACCCGCACCTCCGGGCCGGGGAGGGTCTCAGAGCGTGATCCGCTCCCCCGGCCGCATCACCGTGACCCGGGCGCTGGTTTCGCGCGCCACCTGGGCCGCCCACAGCTCGGGGTCCTGCCGGATGACCTCGAAGGTGTCGTAGTGGATCGGCACCACCCGTTTGGGGGCGATCAGCTTCACCGCCCGCAGGGCGTCGGCCGGCCCCATGGTGAAATTATCACCGATGGGCAGAATCGCCAGGTCGATGCCTTCCTCCCCGATCAGCTTCATGTCGTAAAACAGGCCCGTGTCGCAGGCGTGGTAGATTTTGCGGCCCTCGATGTAAAACAGGAAGCCGCACGGGGCGCCGCCATAGCTGCCGTCGGGAAGCATCGAGCCGTGCTGGGCGATGGTCAGCTTGACCCGGCCCCAGGGGTAGTCGAAGCCGCCGCCGATGTGCTGGGGGTGAAGCTTTTCCAAACCCTGGCGGGCCAGCCAGGTCTGGATTTCATAGTTGGAGATCACGGTCGCCCCGGTGCGCCGGGCGATTTCGACGGTGTCGCCGATATGGTCCCCGTGGCCGTGGGAGACCAGGATATAATCGGCCGCGGCGGCCGCGGCCGGGATCGGCGCGAGCGGATTGCCGGTGAAAAACGGATCGATCAAAAGCTTCGTCCGCTGAGTTTCCAGCTGGAAGCAGGCGTGACTGTACCAGGTGAGTTGGACCATTGTAAACCTCCTTTGTGCGGATGGGCGGGGCCGCGGTGGGCGGCGCCCGCTGCGTGACCCGCCGCCGTCCGGCTCAACCTTGCGGGCCGGCTGCGCGGGCCTCGGCCAGCAGTCGCCGGTAGCGCGTCAGGGGCGCCTCCAGGCTGTCGATGGCCGCCTCCCAGAACGCCGGCGCGCCCAGCTCCAGCCCCAGGGTCGCCCGGCAGACGTTCTCCACCGTGTCGCTGCCGGTGGCCTTCAGAAAATTTTCGTAGCGGGGCAGAAAGTCGCGGCCCTCGCTGCGGAAAAGGGCGGTCAGGGCGCGGGCCAACAGGAAGCCGAAGGTGTAGGGGAAGTTGTAGAAGCTGGTTTCGGTGATGTAAAAGTGCAGCTTGGAAGCCCAGAAATAGGGGTCGACACCGTCGGCCAGGAGACTGTCGCCGTAAATCCGGCGCTGGGTGTCGCACATCAGCGCCTTCAGGCGCGAAACCGACACCTCGCCCTGGCCGCGCTCCGCGTAGAAGGCCTTTTCAAACTCGAAACGGGTGGTGATGTCCAGCAGCAGGACCGCCGCCCCCGAGAGGGCTTCGTCCAGCATCAGCAGCTTCTGCTTCGGGGGAATCTGCGGGTCGCGGTGGATGCCTTCGGCCAGCAGGCTTTCGGCAAAAATGGAGGCGGTTTCGGCCAGGGTCATGGGGTAGTGCCGGGCCAGGGGCCGCAGGTCGCGCAGCAGGTGGCTGTGCCAGGCGTGGCCGACCTCATGGGCCAGGGTGGTGATGTTGCCCAGGGTACCGCCGAAAGTCATGAAGATCCGCTGCTCCCCGGTCAGCGGAGAGTCGGTGCAGAAGGCGCCGGGGCGCTTGCCGGGGCGCGCTTCGGCCTCGATCCAGCGCGCGTCCAGCATACTGCGAAAGTAGGCGCCCAGATCGGGGTAGCCCCTGGCAAAAGACGCCGCCACCTTGGCGGCGGCCTGCGACCAGCTGTAGAGGCCCGTGTCCGCCAGCGGCAGGGGGGCTTCGCGCTCGAAGAACCAGATGCCCGTGCGGTCCATGAATCCGGCCTTGGCCCGCAGGATCGCGCGCGCGGTGTCGATCCGGCCGTGGATGGCCGTGTACATGGCCTCCAGGGTGTCGCGCCGGATGCCGGCCTGGAAGAGGGCGCGGTCGAGGAAATCGGCGATCCCGCGGTGGCGGTTTAAGGTCAGGCGCGTGCCGGCGATGGCGTTCAGGGCCGCTGCACAGACGTCGGCGATGCCGGCCCAGGCCCGGTTGCCGCCGGCAAACGCCGCCTGCCCGATGGCCCGGTTGGGGTCCGACATCAGGCTGCGCCACTGGGCAATCGGGCGGCGTTCGGTTTGGCCGCTTTTGTCGACAAACTCGAAGCTCAGCTTGCCGGTGATCCCGTCGTAGAGCCGCCCCCAGGCGTCGAGGCCGTCGACGCCGAGATCGGCGGCCAGGATCTCTTCGGCGCTGGACATGCTGAAGGCCGCCCGCTGGCGCACCCGGCCCAGGGCGTGGGCCACCGGCTTGAGTTTGGCACGGGCGATGAAGGCCTCGAAAAGCGCGGGTTCCACCGGTTTGAAGGCCCCCAGCAGGGCGACATCGCACTTTTCAAACTCGGCCCACAGGCGGGCGATTGTTGCGCGCTCGCGGGCATAGGCCTCGTCCCCGGCGTGGGCCGCCGTCAGACAGTCGAGGTAGGCCGAAAGGTGCGCCAGGCGGCTTTGGACCTCTTCGGCGGCCAGCACGATCGCCTCCCAGGCATCGGCGCTTGCCTGCTCCAGGGGCCCCAGCGCCTCCGCTTCGCGGGCCAGGGAGGCGATGTCCGCGGCCAGGGCCGTTTTGAAGCGCCGCATCTCGGGGCCGTCCAAGGACGGGAAAAACCCGGTCAGATCCCAGGTTACGCCATGGGCCGTCGCGGTTACCTGCTCCGGCGGGTTTGGGTTGGATGCCATTTTCGCGGCCCCCCACTGCCTTTCAGAACTTCCGGGTTTTTTTACGGCGCGCCGCCCGAACCACGGCCGCTTACTGTCCGTCGGCTTGACACCGACTTCTCTTTTGTCTATTTTGCTGAAATTAAAGTCAATAGTTTTAAACGCAGATGCGAGCGGAAGGATCGGCTGAAATGGACGACTGGATTCCCTTTGACGAGGGCGACTATATTGTGGAGCGGGCCTGGCTGATAAACGATTCCGATCAGGCGGCGCCGCTGGAGGACGCGGTTGTCCAGATCTTTGCCGATCGGCAGGGCCGCCGCCACCTGAAGGGCTATGGCCGCATCCGCAACGTCGAGGTGGTGGCGCTCCTGGAGGACAGCGACGACCTGGACCTGCTGCTGGACTTGGGCGCTGAATTCAAATTTCTGCTCAAAAGGCCGCTGCTGAAATCCGGCAAGGTCTTCGCCCCCGACATCAAATCGACCTTTCAGTTCAACCCCGTCACCCCGTGGGAGGAACTCTCGGCCGAGCGCTTCGCCCAGCTGACCGGACGCCTGCAGCTTCTCACCGTCTGAAAGACCCCCGGGCGGGGGCCTGCGCCCCGCCCGTAAGGGGCTTTGTGCCGGAAGGTCCCGACGCTTCACGGTCGCTAAGGCGCGGTTTGGCAGCGCGGGCAGATGTGGGTGCTGCGCTGGCCGACGATGATGCGGGCGATGGGGCTGCGGCAGCGGGGGCAGGCCAGACCGGTGCGCCGGAAGACCCTCAGGGCTTCGCGGTTGCTGCCCGGCTTTTCCCCGATGGAGTTAAAATTGGACTGGCCGGCGCCCAGGGAGGTGCCGTTGTTGCGCAGCCCCCGCCGCAGCACCTTGCGGATGGCGCGGTGCAGGGCGACGACCTCGCCTGCGGCCAGGGAGTCCGAACGGCGGCAGGGATGCAGGCGGGCGTCCCAGAGGGCCTCGTCGACGTAGATGTTGCCGAGCCCGGCGATGAAGCTCTGGTCCAGCAGGAGGGGTTTAAGGCTGCGCTTGCGCCCGCCCAGACCCTCGGCCAGGCGGCGGGCGGTGAAGCCCCGCGCCAGCGGCTCGGGGCCCAATCGGCCCAACCGCTCGCCGGCCTCCGCCACCAGGTACATGCGCCCGAACTTGCGCGGATCGTGGAAGCGCAGCTCTCGGCCGTCGTCCAGGGCGATGATCACGTGCTGGTGGGGGGATAGCTCGCCCCCGCCGGCCACCAGCAGCAGCCGGCCGCTCATGCGCAGGTGAACCAGGAGGTGCAAGTCCGGGGCGAGGTCGAAGACGATGAACTTGCCCCGGCGCCGGATGCCGCTGATCCGCCGGCCGCTGAGGCGTTCGGCGAATTCGCAAACATTCAGGCCGGCCACGCTGCGCGGCCAGTGGACCGCAACGGCCGTGACGGCCGCGCCGGGCAGGCCGGCCGCCAGCAGGTCGTCCACTATGGTTTGCACTTCAGGCAGCTCGGGCATGCGCACACCCTTGGGCAGGTCTTGCGGGCGTCATCGTTCTCGGTCGGCATCGTCGCGGTCGAGGAAATAGAGGGTGCCCCCGACGGGTGCAAACGAGAGCACTAGGACATTCAGCAGCGGGACCAAAAACAGCAGGCCGAAGCCCAGGTGGAAGGGCAGCGCCCGCAGGAAAAGGCGAAACCGCTCCCCGAAGGGCAGCAGCCGGCGCGCCGGGACAAGGTCGGTGGCATCCCAGGCGAGAAAGGCGCCCGCCACCAGCGGGGCGGCCACCGTCAAGACCGGACCCAGGGGGGTCAACCAGGCCAGGACGGTCAAGACCAGGGTGAGCACCACCGGGAAAACGCTGCGCGGGATCTCCTGGCGCAGCAGGTGGAAAAAATGGCTAAAAAGTGGCCGCTGGGTGGGCTCGCGGGCCGCGCCGCGCACCCGGACCTCCGTCAGGCGGGACATGGCGTCCATGATGACCACGCTGAAGAGGATCTGGGAAACGATGTAGGCCGCCAGCGCCGACACCCCCAGCAAGAGCAACCCCAACAGCCAAGAAAAAAGATGCCACAGCCAGATCAGCCACATACTGGCGGGGCGCGTCCAGATCAGGGCCAGGATCTCGTCATGGTATACCAGCACCAGGCTCGCGGCGGCGACGGTCAAAACCAGCACGGCCGCCAGGCGCACCAGTCCCAGGATCAACAGCCGGGGGGTTCGCAGGCCCAGCATCAACCCCCTCAGGTTGTAAACGATGCCACTGAAAAAACCCATGTCGGCCTCGGCTCCTCTTTACGGCGCCAGGCAGGGTGGCCGCCAGGCGTCGGGTTTGCCAGGGGGCAATGCCATGCGGCCGGGCTCCCTGCACGATGGCTTACCTGACCAAGTTTACAATCCGGGAGCGGGTCCGGTCAAGGGGCCCCGCCTCTCAGCTTCGCCGGGCCTCGGGGGCAGCCCCGGGATGCCCGGCAAAGTTCCTTTCTGACAAACACCGCGCCGCGGGGTAAAATGCTTTTTACGGAACCGTCATGAGTTGGCAGTCGACCCTCCAGGAGGAACGCCATGCAGGACTTCGAAAAACTCGGCGCATTCTACCTCGGCCGTGAATACGATCTCAAGCAGCGCCGCGGCCGGCCGGAGGTGGTGCTCTACGACGCCAAGGACCTCACCACCCACGCGGTCATCATCGGCATGACCGGCAGCGGCAAAACCGGTCTGGGCATCGCCCTGCTGGAGGAGGCCTTGATCGACGGCATACCGGTGATCGCCATCGACCCCAAGGGCGACCTGGCCAATCTGCTCCTGACCTTTCCCGAGCTTGCGGCCGCGGATTTCGAGCCCTGGGTGGACGAGGGGCAGGCCCTGGCCCAGGGGGCGACCCGCCAGGAGTACGCCGCCCGCCAAGCCGAACGCTGGCGCAGCGGGCTGGCCCAGTGGGGCCAGACGCCTGAGCGCATCGGCCGCCTGCGCGTGGCGGCCGAGCTGGCCCTTTACACCCCGGGCAGCAGCGCCGGCCGGCCGGTCAATGTCATGCGCAGCTTTGCGGCACCCCCTGCGACCCTGCTGCAGGAGCCGGATCTCCTGCAGGAGCGAATCCAGGCCACGGCCACCAGCCTGCTCTCCCTGCTGGGGATTGCGGCCGAGCCCTTCACCAGCCGCGAGCACACCCTGATCGCCGCCATCCTGCAAGCCGTCTGGCTACAGGGGCGGGGCCTGGACCTGGCCGGTTTGATCCACGCCATCCAGGCGCCGCCGTTTGAACGCATCGGGGTCATGGATCTGGAGGTTTTCTTTCCCGCCAAAGAGCGCCTCGGGTTGGCGCTGCGCTTAAACGCCCTTCTGGCTGCGCCGGGCTTCGAGGCCTGGCTGACGGGCGCGCCTTTGGACGTCGGCGGGCTGCTCTACGGCCCGGGCGGCAAGCCGCGGGCCGCGATTTTCACCATCAGCCACCTCTCCGATGCCGAGCGGATGTTCTTCGTGTCGCTTCTGCTGGGTGAAATCCTCGCCTGGGTGCGCACCCAGCCGGGCACCGGCAGCCTGCGGGCGATCCTATACATGGACGAGATTTTCGGCTTTTTCCCGCCGTCCCGCAACCCGCCGGCCAAAACCCCGCTGCTGAGTCTGCTGAAACAGGCCCGGGCCTTTGGCCTGGGGGTGGTGCTGGCCACCCAGAACCCAGTGGATCTGGATTACAAGGGGCTTGCCAACACGGGCACCTGGTTCATCGGCCGGCTCCAGACCGAGGGCGACAAGCAGCGGGTCTTGGATGGGCTCGAGGGCGCCGGCAGCGGCCTGGACCGCCGGCAGATCTGGGAGGTGCTCGCCGGTCTGGGACAGCGGGTGTTTTTGCTGCACAACGTGCACGAGACCCAGCCGGTGGTCTTCGAGACCCGCTGGGTCTTGTCCTATCTGCGCGGGCCCATGACCCGGGAGGAGATCAAGCGCCTGGCGGCGGCGCCGGCCGAAGACGGGGAGCAGGTCGCGGCGCAGCAAGGCCCATCGCCGCCGGCCGGGCCCGCCGGTGAGGCGGCCGCGGACAGGCCTCCGCTGGCGCCCCAGGGGGTGGCGGTCTACTATCTGGCCGTTGCGGGGGCCGGCCAGGGGCTGGTTTATTCTCCGGCGGTGCTGGGGCGTCTGGACATCCATTACAGCAGCCCACGCTACCGGGTGGATGCCAGCCAGACGGTGGCCATCACCGCCCTGCTGGCCGAC